>JAAIGF010162872.1_pt1 | contig 191939 bp, 163 predicted proteins | sample 6487441 | NCBI WGS metagenome assembly JAAIGF01 (sample SAMN13974129, study PRJNA590717) | phyllosphere metagenome | biome: pepper field; feature: multiple bacterial spot infested pepper fields; material: pepper leaves; isolation source: leaves from pepper fields | host: Capsicum annuum ... | reverse complement strand
TAGGGGTCCGATCCGTAGGGGTCCGATCCGTAGGGGTCCGATCCGTGGGGGGTCCGGCCAGCGCGGGCCCCGCAGGCAAGCGCGGCTGCACTCCGCCGGGCCACGCACTGCGCGTGGCATGGGCGCTGGCGCGCCTACGCCTGCGGGTCGGCCGCGCGCGCCTGCTGGCGCGCCACCAGCAGCCCGTGCAGCATCTCGGTCGACAGACCGTGCAGCACCAGGCGGTGACCGGCGCGCAGCGTCGACAGCGGGATCAGGGGATGATGGTTGTTGACGAGGATCAGGTGCTCGGGGGCGCCCAGCAACTGCGCGGCATAGATGCCGATGGTCTCGTCCAGCTGCAGCGAGTTGGTGGCGCGCCAGAAGTCGTGATCGGTCAGGAGCAGCTGGTAGACGGGCGTGAAGAGTTCGATCGCGCTCTGCAGATCTATCACGTTCGTGCGCCGGCGCGGCATGTCCTCCAGACGGATCGGCGGCTCCTGGATCATCGTGTCGTCCAGCTGCGCCGGTGGCTGCAGCTGCAGGTCGTGCTCGCGCAGCGCCGTGTTCAGGCGGATCACGAAGTTGAAGAGGTTCAGATCGTGTTTGACGAAGAGGTCGTCCTTCAGGTCGGCGATGCACAGCGGCTCGAGCGGCACCGTCGCGATGGGCACGGGCGAATTGCGCCCGATGAAGCTCAGGATCTGCGCGCCCAGGTGGAAGTGCCGCAGGATGAGCCAGTTCGCCTCCGGCGAGACGAAGCGGTCCAGGCCCCAGGCCAGCAGGCGATGCAGCAGCCTCGAATGCGACCAGCGGCGCGGCAGGAAGGTCTTGGCCACCTGGATCAGGATGATCGCAAGCCGGGCCAGCGGTCGCAGGAAGGGCAGCAGGTACTGCCGCGAGCCGCTGCTGGAATCCTTGAGCCACGCCGCCTTGACGTGGTCCGGCAAAGGCGTGGAACGGTCCAGGTACAGCGCAAGCCAGGGGTCCGGATCCTCGGGATCGTGTGGACGCGTCAGGAAGTCCGGCTTGTCGAAAGGTTGGGACATCAGGGCTCCGATTCCATGACGTGCTCGAACTGCATACGATACAGGGCCGCGGTGTGGCGCGCGGTCTGGACGATCTGGCGACTCGCATGCGCTTCGTCGCCCAGGGCCATCACCATCTGCACGGCGCTCAGCCAGCGCGCCAGGTGGTCTTCGTCGTTCATGCCGTGGTACTGCAGGAAGCGGAAGGCCTCGGGCGGCAAGGGCACGCAGGCCCTGAGCAGCGGCAGGAGCTGCGGCACGATGCGCTGGCCCGTGCCCTCGATGATGTAGATGGCGCCCAGCAACCCGATCGGATCAGCAGTGGCCGCCAGCGCATGCAGATACGCGTTGAGCGCCTCGCCACCGGGGTTGCGCCGCAAGGCATCGATGTCCTCGCAGGTGCCACCGGCCCGGCGGTAATCCTCGAACAGGATCTGGAAGTCGTTCTGCTCCTCGCCGGCATGCAGGTCGATCAGATCCGCGAGCGGCGCGTACGCCCCCGTCAACGACGCGGCACCCTCGCGCATCCAGCGGCTGCCCTCGCGCACCTGCGGCACCCAGTGGGCCATCCAGCGCCGGTAATCCTCGACCGTGAACCGGCGCTCGCGCAGCTTGCGGATGACCGGTGTGCGCCAGACGCGCGAGCGGTAATCGTGCCAGATGCCGGCAAGCTCGGTCAGCACGCCGCGCAGGGCTGCCGGGCCGGTGTCGGGGTCGTGCGGTGGCGCCATGTCGCTGTCCTGTGGCGTTTGGCCATCGAGCACGCCACCCGGTGCGCGGGTCATGCCGGGCGCCATCCCGGCGCGGTGGGCCTCGGCGCTCGCGGCATCCGGCGCGGGCGGATGCGCGGTGCTGCGGTCCACCCCGCGGGAGCCCAGGCGCGCGGCTTGCCCGTGCGTGCCGACGGCCTCGGCCTCGAACAGCAGATAGGCCGTCGTGAAACGGCCCGACTCCGGCACGTAGCAGAACACCTGCTGCCCGGGTTCGAGCGTATGCGTCTGCAGGAACTCGGCCAGCATGACGAAGATCGAGGCAGCACCGGTGTTGCCACGCCAGGCCAGGTTGCTCCACCAGCGCTCGCGCGGGATGGCGAGCCCGGCCTTGTCCATCAGGTCCTCGATCACGGGGATGAACCGCGCCGACGAATAGTGGCAGAGGAAATGGTCCACGCGCGCAGGCTCGAGCCAGCCCTCGCGCACGAGCCGCGCGTACTCATGGATGCCGACATCGAAGAGATGCGGCAGCAGGCGGATGTCCTGCCGCAGCGACAAGGCGCCATCGGCTTCCGCATCCGCCCACGACGGGTAGTCCAGGTGACCGCGTCGACGGTCCTGCGACAGGCCAAGCTGCATGCAGACCGGATAGTCCCCCGAGAACGCGCGCTGGTGCATCCACTTCAGCTTCAGGGCCATGCCCGGCTGCACCGCCGGCCGGGCGTGCGACCCGTCGCCCAGCAGGACCGCGCCCGCCCCGTCCGACAGCATCCAGCGCAGGAACTGCGAATCGAAGTCGGCATCGTAGCCACGGCTGGCGAATCGCGAGCGCCGAAAGAGCCGGGATGGCATCTCGCTGGCCACGGCCAGCGCGTTGTCGTGCACGCCCAACTCGACCCCCTGGGCCGCCGCCTGCAAGGCCGACACACCGGCCACGCACACGCCGTGCACCGACACCGCTTCCATGGGGGGTGCCGCGAGCTCGCCCAGCACCATGTTGGCAAAGCCCGGGACCAGGGCGTCGCCACCCGAGGTGCCGCTGGCCAGCAGGGACACCTGAGCGAGATCCAGACGCGCGCCGTCCAGACACTGCCGAACGGCGCGGGACGCAAGCTGCGCCTGGGTCAGCGTCGTGCCGCCCTCACGATCCAGGGCGTAGTAGCGTTGCGTGATGCCATTTTCGGCCAGCACCCGCCGCTTGATGCGCGCCGAGGCGCGATTCAGCGGCGCGATGTAGGCATCCATCGCATCGTTGGACACCGGTTCGCCCGGCATCGCATAGGCAGCGCTCTTCAGGTAGACGCGGTCGAACCGGACAGGCATGGAAAAGCATTCCTTCAGGGACGAAACGGGTGCAGGCCGCTCGGGGCTCGCCGGCCCAGGCCAGCGCCCCGCGGCAAGGGTGCGGGCCGTGCCGACGGGCGCCAGGCCGGCGAACCCGTCGTGCTTGCCCCTGCGCCGGCGCGAGGGCTTTGGCGCACCCACCGGACGACGACCGCCCGCCCGGGTCGCGGCCAAAGCGACGTGGTCGGCCAGGCCTTGCCGGCAGGCATCAGACCGAATCTGCCAGCGCGGCTGGCGCAGCCAGCACCGCCGCCAGCGGCCACAGCGTGATCAGTCGAAGACGCCCGTGGACAGGTAGCGGTCGCCGCGATCGCAGACGATGAACACGATGGTGGCATGGCTGACCGTCTCGGCCACGCGCAGCGCCGCGACCAGCGCGCCCGCCGCGGAAATGCCGCCGAAGATGCCCTCCTCGGCCGCCAGGCGCCGCGCCATGGTCTCGGCCGCGGCCTGGTTCACGTACTCCAGGCGGTCCACCGTGCTCGGGTCATAGATCTTGGGCAGGTAGGCCTCGGGCCACTTGCGGATGCCCGGGATCTGCGAGCCTTCCTCGGGCTGGGCGCCGATGACCTGGATGGCCGGATTCAGCGGCTTGAGCGCACGCGACACCCCCGTGATCGTGCCCGTGGTGCCCATGGCGCTCACGAAGTGCGTCACCCGGCCACCCGTCTGCTCCCAGATCTCGGGCCCCGTGCCTTCGAGGTGGGCCAACGGATTGTCCGGGTTGGCGAACTGGTCCAGCACCTTGCCCTTGCCGTCGGCCTGCATCTGCGTGGCCAGGTCACGGGCGTACTCCATGCCGCCCGCGGACGCAGGCGTCAGGATCAGCTCGGCGCCGTAGGCCTTCATCGCCGCGCGACGCTCCACCGACAGGTTGTCCGGCATGATGAGCACCATGCGGTAGCCGCGCATGGCGGCCACCATGGCCAGAGCGATGCCGGTATTGCCGCTGGTCGCTTCGATCAGCGTGTCCCCAGGGCGGATGTCGCCGCGCTGCTCGGCCCGCAGGATCATCGACAGCGCCGGCCGATCCTTGACCGAACCCGCCGGATTGTTGCCCTCGAGCTTGGCGAGGATGACGTTGCCGCGATCGGCATTCGCCTGACCCGGCAGGCGCTGGAGCTGGACGAGCGGCGTGTTGCCGACGGTCTGCTCGATGGTGGGGTACGCATGAGGTTTCATCCGGTGATCATACCGTGAGCGCCAGGCCGTCGGCATCGTCCCGGGGCCGTGCCGCGTCACCGGTCGAACGGCGCGACGGTGGTGATGACGGGCTCGAGCCCCCCGTCCCAGGCACGCGGGCGCGGCACCAGGTCAGCCGGCGCGCCAGGCGCCCGGACGGCCTGCGCGGCACGGAATGCCGCGAGCGGGTCCTCGGCGGGCAGCGATGCCGCGCCCGCCAGGGCCCCGTCAGCGTCGCGTCCCCGGGATCCGACGCGCAGGCCGGCGGCGCGCAGCGATTCGGCACGCTTGGGCCCGATCCCGCGGATGCGCTCGGCAAAGTCCTGGAAGGACAGGAAGGGGCCGCTGCGCGCGCGCTCATCGATGATCGTCTGCGCGGTCTTGGGGCCGATGCCCCGCAGCGTCTCGAGCTGCTGGGCGCTGGCCACGTTGACGTCCAGCCCGGGACCAGCAGCCGCTGCGGTGGCGAGGCCGACACCGGCCGCCAGCGCCAGGGCACGCGCGGCGCGATAGAAGCGCTGCATGGGTGTGTCTGCGCGGGCGGACGCGCGCCGCGGCGGGCGGCGGACCCCGTCGCCAACGCCGCCGGCGCTGCCCGCGCACACCTGCCGAGCCGCCGTCAGCCGCGCCACCGCCGTCATGCGGCGGTGCGCGCGAGGCGACAGCCAGGAACCCGGCAATGTCCCCTCCTTTGCCCCAGGGCCAGGCACGGTCCTGACCTGCGCCGACGGCAAAGGCGCGGCGCGCGGTTGCGAGCGCGACGGGGCTGCGAGGCCCGACGCGAGCGAGCGCACAGCTGCAGGAGCAGGACTTGGGGCTCGCGTCGTCGACGCCGGCGATGCGGCTGCGGCGGGAGAGGCGATTGACGCTGGCTGCGCGCCTGTGCTCGGGGACGGCATCGACGCTCGCCGTGCGCCAGCGGCCGCGGACGCTGGCGGCGCCAACGCCGCAGCGGATCGCCCCGGCGCGGACGATGTCTCACGCCCTGACGGGGCGGTTGATGAAGCAAGGAATGGGTTCACGGCGCAGGCTCCTGGGCAAGGGCGACTGCGACATGCCCACACGGCATGTCCGGACAGTCCTTGCCAGCTTGCGCCAGGGCGTGCACACCGGGAAGATGAAGTGCGTGCAGATTCCACTAGGTGAGCGCACCTACGCGCCCGCCACCCGCCTGCCGGGCGAGACGCTCCGACGTGCCCGCCGCCCAGCGGCCGCGGGCCGCGCGCCTTATGCGGCGGCGGTTCGCGCGCGCCACCAGCGCACGTACTCGGCCACGCCGGTGCCCACATCCCGCATGGGCGCGGTGAAGCCGGCGGCGCGCAGCGCCGTGGTATCGGCCTGGGTGAAGCTCTGGTAGCGACCCTTCAGGTCTTCCGGAAAGCCCACATAGCGCAGCAGGCCCTGATCAACCAGCGCCTGCAGGGGCAGCGCCGGCTCGCCCAGCTCGGCACGCAGCGTGTTGACCACGGCGGCGGCCACGTCGTTGAAGGGCTGGGCGCGCCCCGTGCCGCAGTTGTAGATGCCCGACGGCCCGCCCTTGTCCAGGAAGTGCAGGTTGACCGCGACCACGTCGTCCACGGCGACGAAGTCGCGCGACTGCTCGCCATCGCCATAGCCGTCCCAGCCGCCGAAAAGGCGCACGTAGCCTTCGGCCACGAACTGGTTCATGTTGTGGAAGGCGACCGACGCCATGCGGCCCTTGTGCTGTTCACGCGGGCCATACACGTTGAAGTAGCGCAGGCCGACCACCGGTGCGGTCAGGCCGTGCAGCCGCGTGCGCAGCACCTGATCGAACAGCAGCTTGGAGTACCCGTAGACGTTCAGCGGCTTCTCGTTCGCGGGGTCTTCGCGGTACACCGGACCCGGGCCATAGGTGGCGGCCGAGGATGCGTACAGGAACGGCACCTTCACCCGCTGGCAGTACTCGAAGAGCTCCTGCGTGTAGCGAAAGTTGTTGTCCATCATGTAGCGGCCGTTGCGCTCGGTCGTGTCCGAACACGCGCCCTGATGCAGCACCGCCTGGATGGCGGGCAGACGCCCGTCTGCCACGCGGGCCCGCAACTCGTCCTTGTCCATGTAGTCGCGGACCTGGCCATCGACCAGATTGACGAACTTGTCGCCGTCGGTCAGGTCGTCCACGGCAAGGATGTCGGTCACGCCACGGGCATTCAGGCCCTGGATCAGATTGCTGCCGATGAAGCCGGCAGCGCCAGTAACGATGATCATGACTGCAGTTCCTCCGGGGAGATCACGGATGTGCCGAGCTTGCCGACGACCACGCCGGCGGCTCGATTGGCCCAGCGCATGGCCTCGGCCCAGGACAGGCCGGCGGCCCGGGTGACGGCCAGCGTGGCAAGCACCGTATCGCCCGCCCCCGACACGTCGAAGACTTCCTGGGCCTGGGCCTCGACGTGGGTGCGCCCGTCGGCGCCAAAGAGCGTCATGCCCTGCTCCGAGCGCGTCACCAGCAGGACGTCCAGGTCCAGTGTCTGGCGCAGGTCCTGCGCCAGACGCGACAGTTCGTCCTCGTCACGCCAGCGCCCCACGGCCTCGAGCATCTCGGCGCGGTTGGGGCTGACCAGGCTGGCGCCCCGATAGCGCGCATAGTCGTGACCCTTGGGGTCGACCAGCACCGGCTTGCCGGCGGCGCGGGCGGCCGTGATGAGATCCTGGACCCGGTCCAGCGCACCCTTGGCGTAATCCGACAGCACGACGACATCGTGATCGGCGAGCAAGGGCAGCGCCTGTGCCACCACTGTATCCACCGCCAGCGCGGTGGGCCGATCCTCGAAGTCCACCCGCAGCAGCTGCTGCTGGCGGCCCATCACCCGCATCTTGACCGTGGTTGGGATGGTGTCTTCGACCAGTTGCGTGGCAATGCCTTCCTGTGCGGCCAGGGCAGCCAGGGCCGCCCCGGGATCGTCGCGGCCGACGACACCCACCAGGGTCGCATGGGCGCCCAGCGCCGCGATGTTGCGCGCCACGTTGGCGGCGCCACCCAGCCGGTCTTCGCTGCGCGAGACGTGCACGACGGGGACCGGGGCTTCCGGCGAGATGCGGTTCACATCCCCGAACCAGTAGCGATCGATCATGACGTCGCCCACGACGAGCACGCGGGCGCGCGCCACTGCCTGGGCGGGGAATACGGTATCAGGAGCCTTCAAGTTCTTCGAGCCGTCGCGGCGAGTAGGTTTCCCAGGCATTGCAGCCCGGACATTGCCAGTAGAAGCGCTGCGCACGAAAGCCGCAGGCGCGGCAGGCGTGGCGCGCGAGGCGCTGGGTGTGCTTGCCGATGAGGCTGCGCACCAGGGTGGCGTCGGTATCCGAAATCCAGGCATCGCCCTCGACGCTGGCGGACTCGGCCTCGGTGCCGGCGGGCCGCTGCAACTGGGCCTGCAGCAGACGGTCCAGTCCCAGCAGCGACGGCTGCTTCTTCAGGGCGTCGCGCGCGAAATGCCACGCCTGGGCCTGGCCCTTGTCCACGGCCAGCGCCTGGAAGATGGCATCAAAGACGTCATAGGACGGCTGGCGCTGGTAGGCCGCCTGCATGACGGACATGGCCGCGTCCTGCGTGCCATCGCGGCGATGGTTGGCAAAGAGCGCCGGCGCGGCCATGCCCGCGAAATCCGGATGGTCCGTGACCACGCGCTGAAGTTGCACGCGCTCGCTGCGGGCATCGTTTTCCAGCGCCGCCAGCCGGGCGCGCAGCAGCGCGATGCGCACCTCGCCAGGGCCGGTGCCATGCGCACCGGACACATGCTGGGCCGCATCCAATGCCGCGTGCGCGGCTTCCAGATCCGGCGGCGTCAGGGCCAGTGCGGCAGCGGCCTGTTCGCAGTGGTAGTGGGCCGCCTGGGGCACCGGCTGGTCGACCAGGCCCTGCAGGGTCTGCACGGCATTGATCGCCCGCGGCCAGTCGTGCTCGGCTTCATAGATGCGGATCAGCGCGCGCAGGGCCTCGGCGGCAAAGCGCGTGTCCTTCAGGCGCTGGAAACCGTCTTCCGCGCGGTCCAGCATGCCCGCCTTCAGGTAATCCTGGGCGAGCTCGTGCAGCGCCTGGTCGCGCTGGCGCTCGGGCAGGTCGGTGCGCTGCAGCAGGTTCTGGTGCACGCGGATGGCGCGTTCCAGTTCGCCGCGACGGCGGAACAGGCTGCCCAGGGCGAAGTGCAGCTCCACCGTTTCCGGGTCGAGCTTGGCCACTTCGATGAACGCATCGATGGCGCGGTCCGGCTGCTCGTTGAGCAGGAAATTCAGGCCGCGGAAATAGGAATCGGGCAGCTTGCGCGTTTCCGACAGCATCTGCCGGACATCCACGCGCGCCGCCACCCAGCCCAGCCCGAACAGCACCGGGACCAGGATCAACCACCAGAGTTCGAAGTCCACGCCGTGTTCCGCGCGGGCTTACAGGGGCGAGAGCGGTGCGACGTCGTCGGGCGACGGCGCGGTGCTCTGCTGCAGACGGGCGGCGTGATCGACTTCGAACTGGCGCAGGCGCTCGTTCTCGCGGCGCACCTTGGCCAGCTCGCGGCGTTTGCGCAGGTTGGCCGGCACGGTCAGCAGCAGGCCGAAGATGGCGCCGATGACGAAGGTGACCAGCATGACCACGATCAGCGGGATTTCGGTGACCAGGTGATCCGCGTAGAAGCGTACGGTGACGGGGTCGGTGTTCTTGAGCGCGAACATGAGGACCGCCACGAACACGAGCAGCCGCAAGCCCCAGACAACATATCGCATTGGTTCGCTCCGGATCGTCAAAAGCGAGATTGTAAGGGCGATTCCGAAGGGCAGGAAACGCGCGTGTTGCAAGTAGACCTGCCAGGGTGACGCCGGCTGCGCGCCCGGCGTGCGGCAGCGTCCGATCACGCGCTGCGAGCGCGCAAAAAAAACCGCCGGGGTTCACACCCCGGCGGCTTTCATATCCACCCGCTCGCGCAATTCCTTGCCGGGCTTGAAGTGAGGTACCCGCTTTTCGGGGACCATCACCTGCTGGCCTGACTTGGGATTGCGACCGATGCGAGGCGGTCGGCACGACAGCGAAAAGCTGCCGAAGCCCCGGATCTCGATGCGCTGGCCGGCCTCCAGGGCCTGCGCCATCGCATCGAGCATCGTCTTCACGGCAAAGTCCACGTCGCGCGCTGCCAGCTGAGGGTAGCGCGCGGCCAGACGAGCGATCAGTTCCGACTTGGTCACAGGGCGGCCGACGGGCGTGACTTAGTTGTCACGCTGTTCGAGCTTGGCCTTGAGCAGCGCACCCAGGTTGGTCGTACCCGAGGAAGCGCTGGCGTCGGACATGCGCTGGATGGCGGTAGCCGTTTCCGCGTTGTCCTTGGCCTTGATCGACAGCTGGATCGAACGCGTCTTGCGGTCGATGTTGACGATCATGGTCTCGACGGTGTCGCCCACGTTCAGCAGGGTCGTGGCATCTTCGACGCGGGCCGAGGAGATCTCGGAGGCGCGCAGGTAGCCATCGACGTCCACCGACAGGGTCACGACGGCGCCCTTGGGCTCGACGGACTTGACGGTGCCGGACATCACGGCGCCCTTGTCGTAGGTGGCCACGAAGTTGTTGAACGGGTCGCCTTCCAGTTGCTTGATGCCGAGGGAGATGCGCTCCTTGTCGGTATCGATGCCCAGGACCACGGCCTCGACTTCATCGCCCTTCTTGAAGTTGCGCACGGCTTCTTCGCCGGTTTCGCTCCAGGACAGGTCGGACAGATGGACCAGGCCGTCGATGCCGCCGGGCAGACCGACGAACACGCCGAAGTCGGTGATCGACTTGATGGCGCCACGGACCTTGTCACCACGCTTGTGGTTGATCGAGAACTCTTCCCACGGATTCGCGCGGCACTGCTTCATGCCCAGCGAGATGCGGCGGCGGTCTTCGTCGATTTCCAGGACCATGACTTCGACTTCGTCGCCCAGGGTCACGACCTTGCGCGGATCGACGTTCTTGTTGGTCCAGTCCATTTCGGACACGTGGACCAGGCCTTCGATGCCGGCTTCGACTTCGACGAACGAACCGTAGTCGGTCAGGTTCGTGACCTTGCCGAACAGGCGGGTGCCTTGCGGGTAGCGACGGGCCAGGCCGATCCAGGGATCTTCGCCCAGCTGCTTGACGCCCAGCGAGACGCGGTTCTTTTCCTGGTCGAACTTGAGGACCTTGGCTTCGACTTCCTGGCCGACGGACAGGACTTCGGAGGGGTGACGCACACGGCGCCAGGCCATGTCGGTGATGTGCAGCAGGCCGTCGATGCCGCCCAGGTCGATGAACGCACCGTAGTCGGTGATGTTCTTGACGATACCCTTGACGATCGCGCCTTCGTGCAGCGTCTCGAGCAGCTTTTCGCGCTCTTCGCCCATGTTGGCTTCGAGCACGGCACGGCGCGACAGCACGACGTTGTTGCGCTTGCGATCGAGCTTGATGACCTTGAATTCCAGGGTCTTGCCTTCGTACGGCGTCGTGTCCTTGACGGGACGCAGGTCGACCAGCGAACCCGGCAGGAACGCGCGGATGCCGTTGGTCATGACCGTCAGGCCGCCCTTGACCTTGCCCGTGATCGTGCCGCTGACCAGTTCACCGTTGTCGAGTGCGGTTTCCAGGTTCAGCCAGGCCGACAGACGCTTGGCACGGTCGCGCGACAGCACGGTGTCGCCGTAGCCGTTCTCGAGCGAGTCGATGGCAACCGACACGAAGTCGCCTTCTTCGACTTCGAGCTCACCCTGGTCGTTGAGGAATTCCTCAAGCGGGATCAACGCTTCGGACTTCAGGCCGGCGTTGACGACGACGAAGTTGTGGTCGATGCGGACCACTTCGGCGGAGATGACCTCGCCGGACTTCATCTGCTGGTTCTTGATGCTTTCTTCGAACAGGGCGGCAAAGCTTTCCATGCCGCTATCGAGGGTTTGGTCGGAAACCGAAGACATTCAATAAGGTCCAAGGCCGGAATTGGCCGGTTGCTCACCACGGACGGCGGGATTACCGCGATGGTGGTTGGGTTGATCAAAGCCCTCGGGCCCACCCGGGCACGAGGACGGTACAGCGAATTCGTAGGGTGACGATGCGACGGGGTTTGCCCGTGGCCAGGAGCGGTGCGCTGCACCGCGTCGAGCCTTCAGCCAGGCAGGCCGTACCACGCGAGTACCTGGCGCACGGTCTGCTCGACCGACAACTGGGAGGAGTCCAGGATCCGCGCGTCGGAAGCGGGCTTGAGCGGCGAGGCCGCACGGTCCGTATCGCGTGCATCGCGCGCGCGCAAATCTTCCAATAGGTCTCCCAGTGTAGCGGCAATGCCTTTTTCCATCAACTGCAGATGACGGCGCTCGGCGCGCGCCTCGGCACTGGCGAGCAGGAACACCTTCAGCTCGGCGTCGGGAAAGACCGCGGTGCCCATGTCGCGCCCGTCGGCGACCAGGCCCGGCGCGGTGCGAAAGTCGCGCTGGCGCTCGAGCAGGGCTTCGCGCACGTCGGGGTAGGCCGCCACGCGCGAAGCCAGATTGCCCACGGCCTCGTCGCGGATGGCCAGGCCCACGTCCTCGCCCTGCAGGCGGATGCCGTCGTTGAACGAGACGTCCAGGTTGCGCGCCACCTCCGCCACCGCCCCGGCATCGGCCGGATCCACACCGCTGCGCAAGCAGACCAGCGCCGTCAGGCGATACAGCGCGCCGCTGTCCAGCACATGCCAGCCCAGCGCCTGGGCCACGGCCGCCGCCACCGTGCCCTTGCCCGACGCGGTCGGGCCATCGATCGTGATCACGGGAATGGTCATGCGACAAGCCCTCCATAGACATCGAAGTACGTGGGGAAGGTCTTGCTCACGCAACCGGGGTCGAGGATGACGACCTCGGCCGGCCCGAAGGCCGCCAGCGAAAAGCACATGGCCATGCGGTGATCGTCCCAGGTGCCGATGCGGGCGCCGGCCGTCCAGCCGCCGGCCAGCGCGGGGGGCGTGACGGCCAGCCAGTCCTCGCCTGCCGTCACCTGCGCGCCGAGCTTGGTCAATTCGGTCTGCATGGCATGGATGCGGTCCGTCTCCTTCACGCGCCAGCTGCCGATGTTGCGCAGCCGGCACGGGCCGTCGGCAAAGAGCGCCAGCACGGCGGCGGTCATGGCTGCGTCCGGGATCAGGTTGAAGTCCGCATCGAAGGCGCGCAAGCGCGCCCCCGCGGCCACGCCGGGGCCCGTGGCCTCGAGCCAGTCCGGACCGGCCTCCACCCGCACGCCCATCGCGCGCAGCGTGTCGGCAAAGGCCACGTCCCCCTGGATGCTGTCCGCGCCCACGCCGGTCACGCGCACCGGCCCGTCCCCCAGCGCGCCCAGCGCCAGGAAATAGGACGCGGACGACGCATCGCCCTCGATCGCCAGGTCGCCCGGCGACACATAGGGCGTGGCGGGCACGGTGAAACGCTGCCAGCCATCGCGGGCCACCGCCACGCCAAAGCGCTGCATCAGGTTGAGCGTGATGTCGATGTAGGGCTTGGAGATCAGCTCGCCTTCGACGTCGACCGTGACTGGCTGGCCGGCGCGCACGGCGGCCAGGGGGGCGGCCAGCAGGATGGCCGTCAGGAACTGGCTGGAGACGCCGCCCTGCACGCGCACCGGCGCGTCCAGGCGCAGCGCGCCGGCCTTGCCGATGCGCAGCGGCGGATAGCCCGCCGTGGCCTCGTAGTCGATCGCGCAGCCCCAGTCGCGCAGGGCGTCGACCAGATCGCCGATCGGGCGCTCGTGCATGCGGGGCACGCCGCTCAGGCGATACGTGCCCTCGCCCAGGGCGAGCGCCGCCGTCAGCGGACGAAATGCCGTGCCGGCATTGCCCAGGAAGATGTCGGCCGCGTCGACGATGAAGCCGCCCCCGCCGATCGTGGTCGAGCCGGCGGCCTCGCGCACGTCCACGCCCAGCGTGCGCAAGGCGGCCAGCATGACGCGGGTGTCGTCGGAATCGAGCAGGCCCGTCAGCCGGGTCGGCCCCTGGGCCAGCGCCGCCAGCAGCAGCGCGCGATTGGAGATGCTCTTGGATCCCGGCATGGCCACGGTGCCGCGCGCTTGGCGCACACCGGGCAATGCCAGGGCATCCTGACGGCCGGGCGTCGGGACGGAAGTCGGGTCGGACATGGATGTTCTCGCTAAAGCCACCGGCCTGCCAGGGCCCTGGCATCGGTGGCGACTACCCGGATTAGAACAAAAAGGCGCAGAATGTGCGTTGCGCGCCATTCGTCGGGGTCACGCCCGCGACAGACGGCGCGCCGATGACTTCTGCTTCCTGGTGTCTGTCTGTGCCTGCTGCCCTCCCCTGCCCCAACGCCTTTCGCCTGCTCTCGACCGAGGAACGCCAGGCGTCCATGCATGCCACCCTGGCCGATGGCTGGAACGGCGCCGACGATCTCTGGATCTTCGGCTACGGCTCGCTGATCTGGCGTCCCGAATTCGTCCACACCGAGCAACGGCTCGCCCTGGTGCGTGGCTATCACCGTGCGCTGTGCCTGTGGTCCCGCGTCAATCGCGGCACGCCGCAGAACCCGGGGCTGGTGTTCGGCCTGGATCGCGGCGGCGCCTGTCGCGGCATGGCGTTTCGCCTGGCCAGCGCCGATGTCCCCACCGTCTTTCCGGCGCTCTGGGAACGCGAGATGCCCTCGGGCGCCTACCTGCCGCGCTGGCTGCGCTGCGAGACCGAGCAGGGCGACGTGCGCGCCCTGGTCTTCGTGATGGACCGCAACAGCCCGAGCTACGCGGGCCAGCTGTCGCGCGAGGACGTCCTTGCCGCCGTGCGCCGCGGGTGCGGTCGCTATGGCGAATGCGTGGAATACGTCGCCAGCACGGCGCGCGCGCTGCGCGAGAACGGCATCGCCGATCACCGGCTCGAGCGCATCGTGCACCAGCTCGACGTCGCGACGCCGGCCTGAGCCGGGTCCGCCCGGTACACTCCAGGAAAGAAGCCTGGCCGTCCGACGCCAGGTCCACAGCCCGATCCCGACATGTCCCTAGCCGATCTTCGCGAAAACTACGAGAAAGGCGCGCTCCTCGAATCCGAGGTGGCTGCGTCCCCGCTGGAACAGTTCCAGCGCTGGTTCGACGAGGCCCTGGCCGCCCACGTGCAGGAACCGAACGCGATGACGCTCGCCACGGTCGATGACACGGGCCGCCCGGCCGCCCGGATCGTCCTCCTGAAGGGGGTGGACGAACGCGGCTTTGCCTTCTACACCAACTACGAATCCCGCAAGGGCCGCGAACTGGCCGGCCAGCCGTGGGCCGCCCTGCTCTTCTTCTGGCCGCAGCTCGAGCGCCAGATCCGGATCGAAGGCCGCGTCGAGCACGTCGAGCCCGCCGAATCGGACGCCTACTACGCGAGCCGCCCGCTGGGCTCGCGCCTGGGCGCCTGGGTTTCGCCGCAAAGCCAGGAAATCCCCGATCGCGACACGCTCGTCGCGCGCGAAGCCGAGATCCGTGCGCAGTACGGCGACGCACCGCCGCGCCCGCCTCACTGGGGTGGGCTGCGGGTCGTGCCGGATGCGTTCGAGTTCTGGCAGGGCCGCCCCTCGCGCCTGCATGATCGCCTCGTCTATCGCCCCGAGGGCCCGGGCTGGCACGTGGCGAGGCTTGCGCCTTGAGCGGGGCGGCAGTTCCGCCCGGCGGCGACGCGGACGCGCTGGCCGCGCTGGCACCCGCGCCCTTGCGCGTGCCGAACTTCGAGTCCAACGCGTTTCGCCAGGCCCTGGGCCGATTCCCGACCGGCGTGGCGATCATCACGGCGCGCACGCCGGACGGCCAGGCGCTGGGCATGACCGTCAGCTCCTTCAACTCGGTGTCGCTCGAGCCCCCGCTGGTGCTGTGGAGCCTTGCGCGGCGCTCGTCGGCGCTGGCGGTGTTCGAGACCATCGACCGCTATGCGATCCACGTGCTGGCAGCCGGCCAGGCGGGCCTTGCCCGCCAGTTCGCCATGCCCGCGAGCCGGGGCGATCGCTTCGCCGATGTCGCGTGGGCCCCCAATGCCCACGGGGTGCCCCGCCTGACCGAACCGGGGGCCGCCTGGTTCGAATGCCACAACCGCAGCCGATACATCGAGGGTGACCACGTCATCCTGGTTGGCGAAGTCGAGCGCTGCGGCCATACCGACCGACTGCCGCTGGTGTTCCATGCCGGCGGCTTTGCCCTGACACCGGACGAGGACGCAGACCTGCGCTGAGCCGGCCCCACTGGAGGAGACCCCGCATGACGACCCTGCCCCCCGACGCGCGCACCGGCGGCCGCATCCTCGTCGACCAGCTCGTTCGCCATGGCGTGGGGCATGTCTTCTGCGTGCCCGGCGAAAGCTATCTGGCGGTGCTCGATGCCCTGCACGACGCCACCATTCCCGTCACCGTGTGCCGCCAGGAAGGCGGCGCGGCCATGATGGCCGAGGCCCAGGGCAAGCTCACCGGCCGCCCGGGCATCTGCTTCGTCACGCGGGCGCCGGGCGCGACCAACGCGTCGGCCGGCATCCACGTCGCCCAGCAGGATTCCACGCCGATGATCCTGTTCGTCGGCCAGATCGAACGCGGCATGCGCGAGCGCGAGGCGTTCCAGGAAATCGATTACCGCGCGGCCTTCGGGCCGCTGGCCAAATGGGCCACCGAAGTCGATGACGCCGCGCGCCTGCCCGAGATCGTGTCGCGCGCCTTCCATGTGGCGACCTCCGGACGCCCGGGCCCGGTCGTCATCGGCCTGCCCGAGGACATGCTGACCGAGCTCGCCACGGTGGCCGATGCGCCGCCCTACGCGGCGGTCTCGCCCGCGCCCGCGGCCCGCGACCTGGCCGAGCTGGGCCGTCTGCTGGCCAGCGCCAAGGCGCCGGTCGCCATCCTCGGCGGCAGCACCTGGACGGCCGATGCGGCGAGCGCCTTCGCCCGCTTCGCAGAGGCCGCCGCGCTGCCCGTGGCCGCCTCGTTCCGCCGCCAGATGCTGTGCCCCGCGACCCACCCGGCCTACATCGGCGACCTGGGCCTGGGCGCCAACCCGCGACTGCTGCAGGCCGTGCGCGAGGCGGATCTGGTCATCATGGTCGGGGGGCGCTTTTCGGAAGTGCCGAGCCAGGCCTATACGCTGCTGGACGTCCCCGTGCCGACGCAGACGCTCGTGCATGTCCACCCGGACACGGGCGAGCTGAACCGGGTCTATCGCGCGAATGTCCCCATCAATGCGGGCGCCGCCGCCTTCGTGGATGCCCTGGATGCGCTGGACCCGGCCACCCTGGGCGCCGAGGCCCGCCGTGCGCGCATGGATGCACTGCACGCGTCGTATCTGGCCTGGAGCGACCCCGCGCCACTGCGCTCGCCGGCCCGCCTGCACATGGGCGAGGTCATGGCCTGGCTCAACGCCCACCTGCCCGCCGACAGCATCCTGTGCAACGGTGCCGGCAACTACGCGACGTGGCTGCACCGCTTCTATCGCTTCCCGCAGTACGGCACCCAGCTCGCGCCGACCTCCGGATCGATGGGCTACGGCGTGCCAGCCGCCATCGGCGCGCAGCGCCTGCATCCCGGGCGCACCGTGGTGGCCTTCGCCGGCGACGGCTGCTTCCTGATGCACGGCCAGGAATTCGCCACCGCCGTGCAGTACGAGCTGCCGATCATCGTCGTCGTCATCGACAACGGCATGCTCGGCACCATCCGCATGCATCAGGAACGCCACTACCCGGGACGCGTGTCGTCCACGACCCTGCGCAACCCCGACTTCGTGGCCTACGCCCGCGCCTTCGGCGGTCATGGCGAACGGGTGGAGACCGCCGAGGAATTCGGCCCGGCCTTCGAGCGGGCGCGGGCGAGCGGCCTGCCTGCGATCCTGCACTGCCTGCTCGATGCCGAAGCCCTGACCCCGTCGGCCTCGCTCACGCAGATCCGCGAGCAGGCGCTGCAAGCCAAGGGCTGACGCGCCGGCGCCCCGGGCCTGGCACGGTCCAGGCGCCGGGGTGCACGCCTGTCTGTCAGCCGCCCAGCCGGGCGCGCGCGGGCGGTGCCAGGGCGCCGACATTCATGGACTGACAGATCACGCGCACCTCGCGCTGGATGATGGCGGCGATTTCCTGGCGCCGGCCGGCATCCATGCGGCTGGATATCGCCGCCACGCTGATCGCGGCCACCGGATGCTCCGGCGGGAAGGCCACCCCCACGGCCGCCGACCCCGGCGTCGCCACGCTGTCCAGGAAGGCATAGCCGTTGACGCGAGCCTGCGCAACGCCTGCCCGCAACAGATCCAGATCGAAGTCGCCGAACCGCGCGTAGCGATGCGCATTGGCGTCGATGATCGCGTCCGCCTCGGCCTCCGGCAACGCGCTCAGGATGGCCAGCCCGCCCGCGCCCACGCCCATCGGCCGACGGATGCCCACGTCCAGCGCCAGCGCCTTGATGGGATAGTCGCCCAGCGCCCGCCCGGTACAGATGGACTCCGCGCCGCGGCGCTCGCTCAGGTAGGCGGTGTCCTGCGTCAGCTCGGCGATCTGGCTGAGCGCGGGGTCGCACAGCTCGCTCAGCCGATACCGCGGTTGCGCGAGCAGGCCCAGCTCGTACAGCAGCGGGCCCAGGTGGTATTTGCGCGTCAGCGGGTCGCGCTCGACCAGGCCTTCCAGTTCCAGCCGCTGGAGCATGCGAAAGCAGGTGGACAGCGGCAGCCCGCTGACCGTGACCACATCGCCGATGCGCATGCCCCGCCGCCCGCGGGAGGCGACCACGCGCAACATGCCCACCACGCGCTCGATGCTCTGCGTCCCGGTCCGGGACCTGGCGGGTGATGCCGGCGCGTGGGTCGCTGCGTGCTCGTCCTGTCGGGAGGGTGACATTTCCGTTTCCATCATGTGGAAGAAGTGAGGGTTTGACCTGAGCATGCGCCCCTGCGCATGTCCCTATCATGTCCTCAAACCCCGCGATTGAAAACCCACAATGTGGGAACTGGAGAATCATGTCCCAGACCATGACCGAGAAGATCCTCGCCCGCGCCGCCGGCCGCGCCACGGTGCAGGCCGGCGAGGAGATCACCGCCCGGCCGGACTTCGTCATCGCCTACGACTTTCCCGGCTACACGGACGTCTTCTTCAAGGAGACCCGCGAAGACTTCGGCATCGAGCGCGTGACCCGCCCCGAGCGCTTCGTGCTCTTCATCGACCACATGGTGCCCGCCACGGCCCCCAAGGAAGAAGAACTGCACAAGGTCACCCGCGCCTGGGGCCGCGAACAGGGCGTGCCGGTCATCGAGCGCGAAGGGATCGGCCACCAGGTGAGCGCGGAAATGGGCTATGCCGTGCCCGGGGCCTTCGTGGTGCACTTCGATGGCCACGTCAGCCAGTTGGGCGCCTTCGGCACCTACGCCTTCGGTGCGCGCAAGGGCATCATCGAATCCTTCGTCACCGACGGCGCCACGCTGACCGTGCCCGCCACGGTCAAGGTCGAGCTCATCGGTGCGCTGCAACCGGGTGTCATGGCGCGCGACGTGTTCCACCATCTGGTGCGCGTCATGGGGCCCGCGTCCTGTCGATTCCAGGCCGTGGAACTGAGCGGTCCCGTGATCGACGCGATGAGCATCGAGGGCCGGCAGACCTTGTGCGGCCAGGCCATGTTCCTGGGCGCGACCACCATGCTGATCGCCCCCGACGCGAAGACGCTGGCCTATGCGGCCGAGCGCAACCGGATCGCGCTGGACCCGGTATACCCGGATGCCGATGCGCACTATGCCCACACCTGGACGATCGATGTCAGCGACCTGCAGCCCATCGTGGTCGTGCCGCCCAGCCCGGCCAACACGCGGGACCTGGCCGAGTTCACGGGCCTGGAAGTGCATACCGGCTATCTGGGGTCGTGCGCCAGCGGACGACTGGAGGACCTGCGCGTGGCCGCCGACGTGCTGCGCGGGCGCCGCATCCAGCCCGGCTTCCAGCTGCACGTCGTCCCCACCTCGCGCGCCATCATGGCGCAGGCAGCCCGCGAAGGCCTGATCGAAACCCTGGTCGAGGCCGGCGCCTTCGTGAGCTCGCCCAGCTGCGACTACTGCTTCGGGCGGATCGCCACCATGAGCGATGGCCAGCGTGCGGTGTCCACCGGCACGCTGAACACGCCGGGCCGCATGGGCAGCGTGGATTCCGAAATCTATCTGTGCAACGCGGCGGTGGTGGCGGCCTCGGCCCTGGAAGGCCGCATCGCCGACCCTCGCCCCTACCTCGCCCAGGCGGCGCATGCGCGCAGCACGGCTGCCCATGCCCCCGCGCGGAGCACGACGCCATGAGCCTGACCAACCTCAGCGGCCGCGCGGCCTGGGTCTTTGCCGAAGACGACTACGACATCGATCTGATCATCGGCGTGCGCAACATCAAGATCACCGACGTGGCCGAACTGGCCCGGCTGGCCATGACCGACTACACCCCCGACTTCGCCGCCAGCGTCCAGCACGGTGACGTGCTGATCGGCGGCCAGAACTTCGGCTACGGCCATCCGCACTACCCGGCCATGCGCGCCATGCGCCACCTGGGCATCGTCGCCGTCATCACCGAGTCCTTTTCGCCAGGCTTCTTTCGTGGCGAGATGAGCATGGGCTTTCCTTTGATCACCTGTCCCGGCATCCGGGCGATGGTGCAGCGGGGTGACCCGGTCGAGGTCGACTGGGACGCAGCCAGCGTGCGCCTGCCGCGGCGGGACGCGTCCCTGCCCCTGCACCCATTTTCGGCGTCCGAACGCGGCATGCTCGACGCGGGCGGGCTGATTCCCTATCTGAAGCAGCGCCAGGCAGCCGCCTGAGCGTCCGCGCGCGGGGCATGGCGTGCGCCTCGTGTCCGACACGGCCCCACCACCACGGCCGGGCGGCGCGACGCCCCGCAGCACACGAATTCCGCCCACCCCCAGGAGAACGCCCATGACCGCCCCTCGACAAGCCCTGCGTGAACGCCTGACCCATGGCCCGACATTCTGGTTCGGCGGCGCGCAGGACGCGCTCACCGCCATCCTCGTGGACCAGTCCGACCTGGACGGCGTCTTCACCACCGGCTTTGGCATCAGCGCCGCCCTGCTCGGGCAGCCGGACATGGAGCTCTACACGCTGACCGAGAACGTCGGCGTGGTCGAGCGCATCGCCAACGTCGTGCGCAAGCCCCTCTTTGCCGACGCCGACACGGGCTACGGCAACGTGCTCAATGTCGGGCGCACCGTGCGGCTCTTCGAGAAAGCCGGTGTGGCCGCCCTGTCGCTGGAAGACCAGGTCAGCCCCAAGCGCTGCCCGGCCGCGGCCAAGGAATCCATCGTGGTGCCGGTGGCCGACGCGGTGGCGCGCATCCACGCGGCCGTGGACGCGCGCCAGGATGCCGATCTCGTCATCGTCGCCCGCACCGACGCCATGGACCCGGCAGAGGCGATCGATCGGGCCGCACGCTACGCCGAGGCGGGCGCGGACGTGATCCAGCCGATCTCGCGCACGTTCGAGAACCACGCCCAGCTCGTGCAGCTGCGCGAGGCCTGCGGACGGCGCCTGTCCCTGCAGCTGATGGCGGGCACCTGGATGACGGCGCTCACCCGCGAACAGATCGAGTCCGTCGCCGCCTTCGCGACCTATCCGATCGCGAGCCTGCTGACCCTCACCGCCGCGCTGCAGGCCAATCTGCGCGTGCTCGCGCAACGCCGCAGCGGCGACTTCTCGGGCCTGCCGGTCGAGCAGGCCAGCATGGCCGAGTTCAAGACGCTGATCGGCTGGCATGACTTCGAGGCCCGCCAACATCGGCTGGAGACCGGCACGCACTGAGCCGGCGCGCCCCGACGGCGCGGCAGACCACCCCACACACAAGCCCCACGATGGGCATTCAGGAGGAGACATGCAGACCATTCAACGACTCGGCCAGGCCGTGCTGGCGATTTCGACGGCGCTGGGGGCGCTGGCCGCGGGCCCTGCCCTGGCCCAGGAGGTCAAGTATCCGACCAAGCCGATCCGCCTGATCGTGCCCTATCCGCCCGGTGGCGCCACCGACGTGGCTGCGCGCATGCTCAGCCCGCGGCTTCAGACCGAGCTTGGCCAGACCGTGGTGGTGGAGAACCGGCCGGGCGCCGGGGGCAACATCGCCATGAGCCACGTGCGCGGCAGCGACCCCGACGGCCACACGCTGGTCATGACGCTGACCGGCATGATGTCGATCAACCCCGTCATCTACCCGCAGGCGGGCTTTGCCGCCGACGATTTCGCGCCGGTGGCACGGGTGTCGCTTGCGCCCCTGCTGCTGGTCGTGCCGGAAAACTCGCCCTACCGCGACGTCAAGTCGCTGATCGAGGCCGGCAAGAAGGCGGGCAAGGACGGCATGGTGTACGGCTCGGCCGGGGCCGGCGGGCTGTCGCACCTCGCCTCCGAAGGCATCAATGCGCACGCCGATGGCAACTTCACGCATGTGCCCTACAAAGGCGGCTCGCCCCTGGTGCAGGCCCTGATGGCGGGTGAGGTGCCCTGGGGCCTGCTCGGCACGGCCGATGCGCGCGGCTTCGTGCAGTCCGGCAAGCTGCGGGCCATCGGCCAGCTGCGTCAGGAACGCTCCGAACTCTGGCCGGACATTCCGACCCTCACCGAGCAGGGCTTTGCAGGGGGCGTGGACTTCGATGTGTGGTTCGGCGTGGTCGCCCCGGCCAAGACCCCGGAGCCGGTGCTCGACCTGCTCAATGCGCGGATCTCGGCGATCGTGGCCGAACCGGACTTTCGCCAGCGCCTGCACGACCTGGGCGGTGTCGCACCCGCCAGCGGCAACTCGGCCGCCGATTTCACCGCCGTGCTGGACCGCGAACTGGCCGTGCTGCCCCAGGCAGCGCGCGACGCCAACCTCAAGATGGAGTGATCGGGGGGCGGGCGGCAGCCCCCTGGGAGACGCCCGGCGCACCGCCGGGCGTCCTGCACCCAGATTCAGCGCTGCCGACCCGCTTCCCGCAGCACCGCTTCCATCTGCCCGTAGCCCAGGCGCTGGGCATGCTGCAGGGGCGTCACCCCCTTGTCGTCCGCCAGGCTCGTGTCCGCACCGGCCGCGATCAGATCGCGGGCGATCTGGACATGGGCCGGCCCGCCATCCCCCAGCAGCACGGCTTCCAGCAGTGCCGTCCAGTGCAGGTTGTTGACGTGGTTCACGTCCACGCCGGCCGCGATCAGGGTGCGCACCGTCTCGACATGCCCGCGCTCGGCGGCGGGGATCAGGGCCGTGCCGCCGTAGCGATTGGTGCTTTTGAGATCGGCCCCGTGGGCCAGCGTCATCTTCAGGATCTCGTTCTGCCCGCGCGCACCGGCATACAGATAGGGGCTGTCGTGGATGCGGTCCTTGGCGTTGACGTCCGCGCCCGCGTCGATCAGCGTGCGGGCCGCGTCCACATGATTGCCATGCGTGGCCACCAGCAGGGCGGTGGCCCCGGCGTTGTCGCGGGCATCGACCTGCGCGCCTTCGTCCAGCGCGGCGCGCACCTCCTTCGCATCGCCTTGCGCCGCGGCCTGCAGCAACCGGGCATCCAGCCCGCCGTTCGCAGCCAGGGCCACGCCAGAAGCACACATCGCGCTGGACAGGCCCAGGCACAGACACAACCATCTTGGGGACATGCGATTTCTCCAGGTCAGCCATCCTGCCTCGAGTGTAGAGAAGCCCGCGCGCAAAAAGCGCCCGCGCCGCCGCACAAATTTGCCGTGCGGCCCGATCCGGCCCCACCTAGGGAAACTCCGGACTCAACGCGGGGGCGCGCCATCCGTAATCTGCATCCTTGCGGCCCGCCGTGGGCCGACCACTCAAGGGAAGACCATGAACACCACCTGGAGCCAGCGCCTGCGCATCGGCCTCATCGGCGCGGCCGTGTCCGTCACGCCTGTCACCCCCCTGTACGCCGCGGACTATCCTGCCCGCGACGTGACCATGGTCATCCCCTTCCCCCCGGGCGGCACCACCGACATCGTCGGGCGCCTGGTCGCGGCAGACCTGGGCAAGGCCTGGGGACGCAACGTCATCGTCGACAACAAGGGCGGGGCGGGCGGCAACATCGGCACGGCGGACGTCGCCCGCGCCAAGGCCGACGGCTACACCCTGCTGATGGGCACGGTGGGCACGCAGTCCATCAACCAGTACCTGTACGCCAACCTGCCGTTCGATCCGGACAAGGACTTCGTGCCCGTCGCCCTGGCGGCCGCGGTCCCCAACGTCCTGGTCCTGAACCCGGGCTTTGCCGAGCGCAACAAGATCGACTCGGTCAAGAGCCTCATCGATTTCCTGAAGGCCAACCCGGGCAAGGCCAACGCCGGCTCCAGCGGCAACGGCACCTCCATCCACCTCGCCGCCGAGCTCTTCAAGAGCATGACCGGCACGCAGTTCGAGCACGTCCCGTTTCGCGGCAGCGGGCCCGCCGTCACGGCGCTCATGGCGGGCGACGTCGACTTCATGTTCGACAACCTGCCCTCGTCCATGGGCGGCATCCAGTCCAACCGCCTGAAGGCCCTGGCCGTGACCAGTGCCAATCGCTCGCCCTCGCTGCCCGAGCTGCCCACCATCGCCGAGTCCGGCGTCCCCGGCTTTGACGCGACCAGCTGGTTCGGCCTGGTGGCCCCCGCCGGCACGCCCGATGACATCGTGCAGGCCATCAACCGCACCGTCGTGAAGAACGCCGCCCAGGCCGAGTCCAAGGAACGCTTCCTCAAGCAGGGCGCCGAGCCCTCGGACATGGACCCCAAGGCCTTCGCGGCCTTCATCGAGCGCGAACGCGCCAAGTGGTCCAAGGTCGTGAAGGAATCGGGCGCCAAGGTGGACTGACGCCCCGGTCGCCACGCAGGCGACGCCCCCGCGTCACGCAGCACCCGTGCCACGGCCGACCCTCCTGCGAGGGTCGGCCGTGTGCTTTCGCGCAGCAGGAAAGATCACGTCACGCAAAAGCATTTCGCATCGCGGACACCATGCCCGAAAAACTTGCATGTGCGCGACCGTCCCGGTTAGTGTCGCGGTCCGGCCGCTTCGCGGCCACCGTTTTCACAGGACTGCCATGACCACCTATCGCTACGGCCACATGGCCGCTGCCATCGCCTGCGCTGCCGGCGCCACTTTCGCCGCGCCGGCCCTGGCTGCCGACTACCCCGCCAACGACATCACGATGATGATCCCCTTCCCCCCGGGAGGCACCACGGACATCATCGGCCGCATCGTGGGCAACAACCTGTCCAAGACCCTGGGCAAGACCGTCATCGTCGAAAACAAGGGTGGCGCCGGTGGCAACATCGGCGCAGCCGATGTCGCCCGCGCCAAGGCCGATGGCTACAAGATCCTCATGGGCACCGTGGGCACGCAGGCCATCAACCAGTACCTGTACGCCAACCTGCCCTACGATCCGGACAAGGACTTCGCCGCCGTCGCCCTGGCTGCCAACGTCCCCAACATCCTGGTCGTGAACCCCCAGTTCGCCGAAAAGAACAAGATCGAGACCGTCCAGAACCTGATCGACTACCTGAAGGCCAACCCGGGCCAGGCCAACGTCGGCTCGGCCGGCAATGGCACGTCGATCCACCTGACGGCCGAGCTGTTCAAGAGCATGACCGGCACCGACTTCGCCCACGTCCCCTTCCGGGGTAGCGGCCCCGCCGTCACGGCGCTGATGGCCGGTGACGTCGACTTCATGTTCGACAACCTGCCCTCCTCCATGGGCGGCATCTCGGGCGGCCGCCTGAAGGCCATCGCCGTGTCCACGGCAGAGCGCTTCCCCAGCCTGCCCGACGTGCCCACCATCGGCGAGACCGTCGAAGGCTTCGAAGCCGCCAGCTGGTTCGGCGTCATGGCACCGGAAGGCACGCCGCAGGACGTGATCGAGAAGCTGAACGTGGCCATCGTGGAAGCCGCCAAGGGCGAAGAGCTCAAGGCCCAGTTCCTCAAGCAAGGCGCCCTGCCCTCGGAAATGACGGCAGCCGAGTTCGAGGAATACATCAAGGCCGAACAGGCCAAGTGGTCCAAGGTCGTGAAGGAATCGGGCGCGCGCATCGACTGATGCACCCGCGGACGCTGCGCGCCTGCGCGGCGTCCGGTCCTGCGGGGGCAAGCCACAAAAATCTTGCGCCCGTTTGACACAAGCAGCAAAAACGCGCTATAGTTCTTTTCTCGCAACGCGGCGCACAAATCTTCTTGAAGATCGCGAAACGTTGATGAGAATGCGGGAATAGCTCAGTTGGTAGAGCGCAACCTTGCCAAGGTTGAGGTCGCGAGTTCGAGCCTCGTTTCCCGCTCCAGATTAGAAAAAGCCCAGACTTCGGTCTGGGCTTTTTTGCGTTCCCCCGCCGCAGGTTGTTGCGACGATCACGGTGGGGATGCCGGGGACGTATCACCTGCGCGAGCGGCGCTGCTGCCCGGCCCGTGACGATCCGGCATGTGCGCGTGGGTACGCGCGTTTCGCAACGCGTGTGGGCGGCAGGCGCGCGGGGTGTAGGCGCGCCCGGCGACGGGTGCGCTCAGCCCGGCTTCAAGTCCAGCGGCAGCGACACGATGACGCGCAGCCCAGGCCGCGCGTCCGCAAAGTCGATCGTGCCGCCATGCAGGCCGACGATGCTCATGACGCTGGTCAGGCCCAGGCCGTGACCGTCGGCCGACGGGTCCGATCGATAGAAGTGCTTGCCCAGGTGCTCGTATTCGCCTGCCGGCAGGCCCGGCCCGTCGTCCTCGATCGTGACCCGCGCCGTGCGGTCCTCGCGCGCGACATGGATGCTCACGCGACGCGTTGCATACTTGACCGCGTTATCGAGCAGATTGGCCAGGGCGCTGGCCAGCAGATTGACGTCGCCATGAAGCGTGACGTTGTCCACGCCGTCATGCACGAGCCTGATCCCCTTTTCCTCGGCCAGCGTGCCGTACATTTCCATCACGTCGGCCACGATGACGCCAAGGTCGCAGGGCTTGAACGCGCGCCGCTGGATGCCGGCCTCCAGCTCCGCGATCTGCAGCAGCTTTTCCAGCAGCACGGTCAGGCCCTCGATGTCATCGATGGCGCGTTGATTGGCCTCGCGCACCTGGGCCAGCGACGCGCCGGGGTGCTGCGCCGCCCGCAGCGCCCCCAGCGTGCGGGTCAGCGGCGTGCGCAGGTTGTGGGCGATGGTGTCCGAGATGTGCCGGGCGCTTTTCATCAGCAACTCGATGCGATCCAGCATCGTGTTGATGTCGCGATTCAGGAGCGTGAACTCGTCCTCGTCCATGGGGGCCGCGATGCGCCGCGAAAGCTGGCCGTCTCCGATCTGTTGCGTGGTCTGGCGGATATGGTTCACCCGATAGGCGAGTTCTCGCCGAAACACGAATGTGCCGACGAAGACCAGCAGCACGGCGAGGAGGATGGCGGCTGCCGTCGACTTGCCGATCAGGGACGTGATGTAGCCGATCTGGCCCGAGCTGTGCCCGACGAACAGTGTTTCCCCGCCCTCCAGCGACTGGACTTCCAGATGGCCACGCGCGGCGATGGTGGTTTCCACGGCCGCGGCGTCGGGCGCCCGGGCCTGCACGGCGTCCGATGGCGCAGGCCAGACCACGTTGCCCGCGAGCCTGCGACCGGTCTCATCGAGCAGCAGGTAGATCTCCCGGTCGGAATCGATGCGATCGGACAGCCGAAGCTCGATCTGCGCGATGAGCTCGTCACGTCCGCCGTCCTCATAGGCCACCACCAGGCGCTGCGCGGTCAGGATGATCTGTCGCGTGTACTCGGTGCGCAATGTCCCGATGAACTGGACCGAGATGAAGACGATCAGGGCCAGGATCGTCAGGATGCCCAGCAACCCGTAGTTCAGCGTCAGGCGAAACGCGATCGAATGCCACAGGCGCCGCACGTCATGCATCATGCGGGTCCTGCGCGGGGCTGCCGGGTGCATGCGTGTCGGACAGGATGTACCCCGCGCCACGGATCGTGTGAATCAGCGGTGTCGCGGCCCCGCAATCCACCTTGCGGCGCAGCCGGCTGACCTGGACGTCGATCACGTTGGACTGTGGCTCGAAGCTGTATCCCCAGATCGTTTCCAGCAACATGGTGCGCGTCACGATACTGTGCGCATTGATCATCAGATAGACCAGCAGGCGGAACTCCTGCGGCTGCAAGGCGATCGATCGGCCGGCACGCTGGACTTTCTGGGTGGCAATGTTGACCGTCAGGTCCGCAACGCGCATCTCCTTGACGTCCAGTTCGGGGCGCGTGCGCCTGACCAGCACGTCCAGCCGGGCCACCAGCTCGGCGAACGAAAAGGGTTTGACCAGATAGTCGTCGCCCCCGGCGCGCAGGCCATCGACCCGGTCGTCGACGGCGGACAAGGCACTCAACACGAGGACCGGCGTCTTTTTCCCGAGCGCGCGCAGGGTGGACAGGATCGACAGGCCGTCGACACGGTCGGGCAGGATCCGGTCGAGGATGATGATGTCCCACTGGTCCTTCATGGCATTCTCGAGCCCGCTCACGCCGTCGTGGCTGACGGTGATCAGATGGCCGAGCTCGGTCAGGCCGTTCGAGAGATAGCGGGCGTTATCGCGGTCGTCCTCGATGATCAGGCATTGCAACATATCCATTCCAAAAGTGGGCACAAAGGCCAGCTGCGTGAAAGCGCGCTGAAAGCCGAGACGACTTTTCGCTCGTGCGCCAGGCGCGCCGCGCCGCGGTGTTCATGTTCGGGAACATGGCCGGCAGACCCTGGCCGGGTGCGCAAGCCAACATGGCTTTGACAGGGTAACCCCGAAGCCCTGCGCGTCAAGCACAGCCAGTGGCGCCGCGGCTCGTGGCGATTCGCTGGCGTGTGGCAGACCCTGCATCGCGGATCGGCGCGGATGCCTATCGGGCATTACCCTGAGATGCCCGCGCCCCTGCATGACCAAATGGTCATGAAAAGCTAACTTGACGCTGCCGGACCCTGCAAACGGATAATTGCGGTCGAAAATTTCGCGCATCTGACGCGAGCCTCATTTGGCGACCTCAAGGAGACAACTGCATGCGTCGAGTCGACTACCGGGATGTGATAGGAGGCGGGCTGGTGACGCTTGCCGGCGCGGGGGCGATGTATCACTCGCTGACCTCGTTCAATGTCGGCACACTGGCCCGCATGGGGCCAGGCTACTTCCCTGCCCTCGTCAGCGGCCTGCTGGTGCTGTGCGGGCTGCTGATCCTGATCCCTGCGCTGATGCGTGCGGGCCCCATGCCACGCGTGGAATTCCGGCCGCTCTTCTGGATCAGCATGTCGACGCTTGCCTTCGCCCTGCTGCTCATCCCCTTCGGCCTGGTGCCTGCCATCGTCGCGCAGACGCTGCTCGCCGGCATCTCGGATCGCAAGCTGTCCTGGAAGGGATCCCTGATCCTGGCGGCCTGCCTGTCGCTGTTGGCGACCCTGATCTTCCGCGTGGGGCTGGGCCTGCATGTGCCTGCCTTGTCCTGGCCCTGGTAGGAGGACGAGACGATGGATGGACTCTTCGATAATCTGCTGCTCGGCCTGACGACCGCGTTTGCCTGGAACAACATTCTCTGGTGCGTCATCGGCGTGACACTCGGCACGCTGATCGGCGTGATACCCGGCGTGGGCACGCTGGCGACCATGTCGCTGCTGTTTCCGATCACCTATCACCTGGACCCGACGGCGGCGCTGATCATGCTGGCCGGCATCTGGTACGGCAGCACCTATGGCGGATCGACCGCCTCGATCCTGCTCAATCTGCCGGGGACGCCCGCCAACGCGGTGACCTGCCTGGACGGCTTCCCCATGGCCAAGCAGGGCCGCGCCGGCGTCGCGCTGCTGATGACGACCGTCGCCTCGTTCGTTGGCGCCAGTGTCGGCATCATCCTGCTGATCCTGTTCTCCGAGCCGATCGCCAGCATCGCCTTCAAGTTCGGGCCGGGCGAATACTTCTCGATGATGGTGCTGGGCCTGGTGGCCGCCTCCGTGGTGTCGTCCGGCTCGGCCATCAAGGGCGTCACCATGGTCGTGGCGGGCGTGATGCTGGGGCTGGTGGGCACGGACGTCAATTCGGGCGTTGCCCGGTTCACGCTCGGCTTCATGGAACTGATGGACGGGGTGGGCATCGTCGCCCTGGCGATGGGGCTCTTCGGCCTGACCGAGATCATCGCCAGCATCAACCACGTGAAGGCAGCCGATCGCAAGGTGAACGTCTCGATGAAATCGATGCTGCCCACGCGTGACGAGGTCAAGCGCTCGTGGGGCGGCATGGCCCGCGGCTCGGGCATCGGCTCGTGGCTGGGCGTGCTGCCGGGCGTGGGGCCCACGGTGGCAGCCTTCATGGCCTACGCGGTCGAAAAGCGCATCTCCAAGACGCCGGAGCGGTTCGGCAAAGGCACCATCGAGGGCATCATGGCCCCGGAGACGGCCAACAGTGCGTCCGACATGGCGTCCTTCATCCCGACGCTCACGCTCGGCATCCCGGGCAGCGTGACGATGGCGCTGATCATCGGTGCACTGATGATCCACGGCATCCAGCCCGGGCCCAACATGCTCAACGAGCAGCCGGCCATGTTCTGGGGCCTGGTGATGAGCTTCTGGATCGGCAACATCCTGCTCGTGATCCTGAATGTCCCGATGATCGGCGTGTGGGTCCGCGTCCTGACGATCCCGTACCACATCCTGTATCCCTCCATCGTGATGTTCGTCTGCATCGGCGTGTACGGCGTCAACAACAACATCTTCGACGTCTACGCGGTCCTGCTGTTCGGCATCGCCGGCTACATCCTGCGGGTGCTTCAGTTCGAGCCCGCTCCCCTACTGCTTGGCTATGTGCTGGGCCCCATGCTGGAGGAGAACTTCCGGCGCGCCATGCTGCTCTCGCGCGGCAGCGTCAGCGACGCCTTCATTGCCCGCCCGATCAGCCTGTGGCTGCTGGTCGTGACGGCACTCGTGCTGGCGTGGGGCATCTGGAGCGCGCTGCGTCAGCGATCGACCGTGAGCGTCGCACAGTCGGCCGTGGCGGCAGAGCCCGCGCCCCGACAGTCGTGAGCGCACGGGTGCCCTGACCTCGCGCGTGGCATCGATTCGCGGGTTGAATCGGATGCCAGCCGCGGGCACGCGATCTGCCGTTCCCGCGCGCAGGCAGATCGCGTTGCCGGTGGTGATGGATGCGAGGCAGACGCCCGCACGCCCATGCCGGGGCGCCGAGGTTGCGGCCAGGCAGGTCAGGCCCTTGCGCGAGCGCCGCCGGCTTGCCCGTGCCTGGGCCCGGCGGCCTCGATCAGCCCGGCGCCGGACGCGTTGACGTGGCAGCCGCTGCGGGCGGGCCGGCGGGTGACGCGACGGCGCCCGTCGCCAACAGCCGCTCCAGGCGCTGCGCGATCTGCAGCAGCGGCCAGTCCTTGCCGGATGGGCAGACCAGTTGCACGCTCAGCGCCGCGCCATCCGGCGCGCGCCCGGCCGGCAGCGCGATGGCGGGCATGCCGCTCAGGCTGAACGGCAGCGTGAGGTTGGACACCGCGGTATGCAGCGGGTAATCACGGCCGTCGATGGACACGACGGCCTCCCCCACCCTGGGCGCCTCGGCACGCATGACGGGGCAGATCAGGACGTCGCAGGCATCGAACGTGCGCGTCAGCGCCTCGACCAGCACCTCGCGCAGGCGTTGCGCCTTCAGATACCAGTGGCCGGGCAGGAAACTCGCCATCTCCAGGCGCACCCGCACGTCCTCGCCCAGACGATCGCCATGCTGGCGCAGGCGCTCGCTCAGCGCCGTGGCAGCCTCGGTCGAGATCGTCATGAACTGAATGGCGGGGGCAAGCTCGACGTCCCGCACCGCCACGGGCACGACGCTCGCCCCATCCGCCTGCATCGCCCGCACGGCGCCTTGCAGCGCGGCCCGCACATTCAGGCTCAGCGGTTCGGCAAAGAAGCCGCCCAGCAAGCCCACCCGCAGGCCGTCAAGCGGCAGATCGGGGATAGTCGGCAAGGATGGCAGCCCCGTCATGGCCGCGAAAAGGCTCGCGCAGTCCGCCACTGTGCGGCCGAGGGGGCCGACATGATCCAGGGTGCTGGAGATGTCGATGACGCCCTCGCGCGATACCGCGTCGTAGCTGGGCTTGAACCCCACGACCCCGCAGCACGCTGCGGGGATCCGGACGGATCCGCCCGTGTCGGTGCCCAGGGCCGCATCGACCACGCCTGCGGCAATGACGGCCGCGCTGCCGCCGCTGGATCCCCCCGGAATGCGCGCAGGGGTCAGCGGGTTGATGACACGGCCGAAGACGGGATTGTCGCTGCTGGCGCCGAACGCCAGTTCATGCAGATTGGCCAGGCCGATGATGACGCCACCCTGCCGCCTGAGCGCCGCGACAGCCGCCGAATCATGGGGAAAGGCCTCGGTCGGACTGGAGGCGCTGCCCCCGGTACGCGGCATGCCCCGCACCCCGATCATGTCCTTGACCACGACCGGCAGGCCCGCCAGATAGCCGGCTGCTGGCGCGGCAATGTCAGCACATTCGGGGAGGTGCGTGAAGAGATGCCGGTCGGCATGCTGCCGCGCCCGTGCCAGGGCGGCCTGCGCGCGCGCGGCCCCCACGGGCTCGGTGGCGGCCTGCGCGTGCGTGAGCCAGGCCGCAGGCGGCTCGGGCACGATCGCCCGGGCGACGTAGGCCGGGCCCGCTGGCGTTGGCGCGTCCTGAAAGCGCGCAAGCTCCGGGGCGTTCATCGCAAAGCGCTGCGCCCACAGCGGCGCCCGATGCCGATCCGGCAGGTCGAGCCAGTCCGCCAACCCGGCCAGGCCCTCGACCTGCGGCGCCTGCCCCCGCGCCGGGGGCTGGCTCACAACACGACCTCGGCGTTCTGGATGATCTGCTGCCAGCGCGGGATGTCGTCGCGCAAGAGCTCGTGCAAGGCCTGCGGCGTCGTGCGTCGGATGCGGGCGCCTTCCTGGGTCTCCAGGAACTGCCGGACCTTGTCGTCGGCCAGCGCCTGATTGATCTGGCCGTTGAGCCGTTCGACCACGTCGTCCGGCGTACCTGCCGGCGCGAAGATGCCATACCACGTGCCGATGTCAAAGCCCTCGATACCCGCGGCTTGCGCCACCGTGGGCACGTCCGGCAGTGCCGCGCTGCGAGTCGCGCTGGTCACGGCCAGCGGGCGCAGCTTGCCGGCCTTGATGTACGGCACTGCCAGCGAGATGGAGGTCGTCATCAGGGTCACGCGTCCTGCCAGCACGTCGGTCAGCGCGGGCGCCGAGCCCTGGTAGGAAATGTGCCGCATGGGGATGCCGGCGGCCTGGGCCAACAGCTCGCCGGACAGATGCGGGGTCGTGCCCACCCCCGCGGACGCAAACGTCAGCAGGTCCGGATCCTTCTTGCCAGCGGCAATGACGTCCGCCAGCGTCTGATAGGGCTCGGAGCTTGCCGTCGCAATCAGGATGGGCACATCGGCCACATGCGCGACCGCCTTCAAGTCCTTCAGGGGGTCATAGGAAACGCCCTTGATCAGCAAGGGCGCCACCGCCAGGTTGTCCGCCTGGCCCAGGACCAGGTTCTGGCCATTGGCGGGGAGCTTGGTGGCGGCCGTGATGCCGATCACGCCACTGGCGCCCGCACGGTTCTCGACCACCACCGTGCCGCCAGTGACCGACTCGAGCGCGCTGCCAAGCAGACGGGCCACCGAGTCCGTGCCGCCGCCGGGCGGGAAAGGCACGATGAGTCTGAGCGAGCTGGCAGGCTGTGCAAAGGCGCTGGACACGGCCAGGGCGGAAAGGGCAAGCCCGAGACGGGCGAACTGTCGACGACTCCACTGCGGCTTCACTGCGGTCTCCTGCTGTTGTGATGTGGCTGCAGTGTAGCCACATCACGTCGACCCCGCCCTTGGGTTTGTACCTACCGCTGGCCGAACGGCGAATGACGCCATGCGGTTTGTGTGCCCGCCACCCTTCAGGCGCCCCGGCCGGCAAGGCTCGCACGCCTGTCTGTCGTCACACGACCAGCACAGCGCAACGCGTCCCGCCCGCCACGCCCGCACGGCTGCCGGGATCGATCACCCATCCCCATTGGCGGGACAAATGCGTACTCAGTCCGCAAGGAACAGGAGCACCGCATCCACGAAGTCCGCGTGATACTGGAAGATGCCACCATGCCCCGCGTCCGGATACAGGATCAGGCGCGCGCCCGGAATGCGCCGCGCGAGGTCGCGGCTGTTGTCGGTGGGGACCATGATGTCGTGTTCGCCATTGACCACCAGCGTCGGGATGCCGATGCGCCCCAGGTCCTGCGGCGCCTGGCGGCCCCACGCCTGGATGGCCTTCAGCTGACGCAGAAAGGCCTTGGGGGTCGGGTTGGCGTCGCGGTCGTGCGTGCGCTCCTTCAGGCGCTGCAGAAAGGCCTGCGCCGCGTGCCGGCCCTGGTCGCTGGACGTGAAGAACAGATAGGTCTTGGGATCCTTGCGCGTCAGCAGGCCCTTGAGGATGAGGGGCAGCGACACCTTGCCGACCTTGTCGATGCCGACGCCGCCAGCCGGGCCGGTGCCCGTCAGGATCAGTCGGCGCACGAGCCCGGGCGCCTTGAGCACGATGTCCTGCGCGACGAAGCCCCCGAGCGAGAACCCCAGCAGATCCACCTGCGCGAGTCCCATCGCGGCCAGGAAGGCAATCGCATCGCGCGCCATCTCGTCGACGCTGAGCGGGGCCAGGCCGCCCGAGCGCCCGATGCCGCGGTGATCCAGGGCGATGACGCGGTGCCGGGTGGCCAGGCCATCGGCGATGCGAGGATCGACGTTGTCCAGCACGGCGCCCCAGTGATTCAGCAGCACCACCGGAACCGGGTCGTCGGCGGGGCCGAGTTCACGGTAGGCGAAGGGTGTGCCACCGACGTCGAGCGTGCGCGTGGGCGTGTCGGCATAGCGCGTGTACACAGGCTGTCCAGCCGTCGATCGATGCATGATGCGGTCCCGAAGAGGTGATGTCTGGTCGCGGGGCGTGGCCGGGCGGCGTTGTCCGCCGCCGGGCCGCGGCTTACGTGGCCGAGCCCGCGGCCAGCGTCGGATAGTCGATGTAGCCTTCGGCGCCGCCGCCGTACAGCGTGGCCGGATTCAGGGCAGCCAGCGGCGCGCCGGTGCGCAGCCGCTCGACCAGGTCGGGGTTGCTGATGAAGGCTCGGCCAAAGGCGAACAGATCGGCCTTGCCCGCGCTCAGGCGTTGGTTCGCCAGCGCCAGGTCGTAGCCGTTGTTGGCCAGGTAGGTGCGGGCAAAGCGCTGGCGCAGCGCGTCGAAATCGAAGGGGGCGATGTCGCGCGGGCCGCCGGTGGCGCCTTCCACCACGTGCAGATAGACGATGCCCAACGCATCGAGCTGCTCCACCAGGTAGTTGAACTGGGCCTGCGGATCGCTGCAGGTGATGGCATTGGCAGGCGACACGGGCGAGATGCGGATGCCGGTGCGATCGGCGCCGATCTCGGCGACCACGGCCTGCACGACATCCAGCACGAAGCGCGCGCGGTTCTCGACCGATCCGCCATAGGCATCGGTGCGATGGTTGGCGCCGTCCTTCAGGAACTGGTCGAGCAGGTAGCCATTGGCCCCGTGGATTTCCACCCCGTCAAAGCCCGCGGCGATCGCGTTGGCGGCCGCCTGACGAAAGTCCTCGACGATGCCGGGCAGCTCGTCGATCGCCAGCGCCCGCGGCTCGGACACATCGGCAAAGCCGTGGTTCACGAAGGTCTTGGTGTGGGCGCGAATGGCCGAGGGGGCCACCGGCGCGGTGCCGCCCGGGCGCAGCGCGACATGCGAGATCCGTCCGACGTGCCAGAGCTGCACGAAGATCTTGCCGCCCTTGGCGTGCACGGCATCCGTCACGGCGCGCCAGCCGGCGATCTGCGCCTCGGTATAGAGCCCGGGCGTGTCCTGGTAGCCCTGGGCATCGGCCGAGATCTGGGTGGCCTCGGCGATCAGCAGGCCGGCATCGGCACGCTGGCCGTAGTACGTGGCGGCCAGCGGGCTGGGCACGAGCCCGTCGCCTGCGCGGTTGCGCGTGAGCGGCGCCATCACGATACGGTTGCTCAGGGTCAGCGCGCCCAGGGTGTAGGACTGAAAGACGGTCTTGTCGGTCATGTCGATATCGAAGCGTTGTGATGACCTAATGATGATGACCAACATCAAAAACGTCAAGTGTTTTGATGTCAATCAACATCAATGTATAGTGGATGGTGGCAGATCGGCTGCCCCACGGAGGCGCGCGACATGAAAATCACCAAGGCACAGTCCCAGGCGAATCGGGCGCATATCGTCGAGACGGCAGCGACCCTGTTTCGCGAGCGCGGCTACGACGGCGTTGGCGTGGCCGAACTGATGGCCGCGGCCGGCCTGACGCACGGCGGCTTCTACAAACACTTTGGCTCCAAGGCCGACCTCATGGCCGAGGCCGCCGCATGCGGGCTGGCCAGCACCGCACAGCGGGCGGTCGGCGCCAATCGCGACGCTTTCCTCGATCACTACCTGTCGCGCGAGCACCGGGATGCGCGCGGCACGGGCTGCACGATGGCCGCCCTGAGCGGTGATGCCGCGCGCCAGCCCGACGCGGTCAGGGCTCGCTTTGCCGAAGGCATCGAGCAGATGCTGGCGCAACGTACCGACGGCGACGGCGCGCCGGGCCAGTCGGACCGCGCCGCGGTCCTGGACACCCTTGCGCACCTGGTGGGCGCGCTCGTGCTGTCGCGCGCATGTCCTGATGATTCGCCGCTGGCGGACGAAATCCTGGAGGCCTGCCGGGCCCGGCTGCGCGATCCGCGCTGACCGGGCGGCCCCGTGGCCGTGACGCCGAGGCCGCCGGCCCGGCCTGGCCTCGCCCAGGGATGGCTGGACAACGGGGCCACGCACCATACGCCCTGCCGGACGTGGCAGGACACTGGCGCAGCTTGCTGATTCGTCACGATTGATTTATTGTATCTACAATCATTGCATATACAATCAATGGCAGGAATCGGTGCGGGTCGAGCGCTTCCCGCCGATGCGCACCCCGGCACGGGCGCCGATCGCCCTGCCCGGGACCTCCCGTGCGCATCGGCAGGCCGGGCTCGGCCGACCGACCTTCCGACACCTCGATGATCCTGCTATCCCCTGGAGCCGCCGCATGACCCCGATCAACACCGTCCTGTGCGCACCGGCAGTGCGATCGCGCACGGCCACGCCATCGGCGCCACCACGCCCGGTGCCGACGACCCGGGTGCTGCGCGCCACGCACCGCGACGGCGCAAGAGGTGGCGTGATGACCCCGGGCATCGGCAGCGCCCTGGCATCCGCATCGCGGTGAGCCAGGCCCGCCGCCCCGCCACCGCTGGCTGCCGCCGACCGCCGCACGGGCGCATCACGCCAGCCAGTCCGACCCCCCGCCATCCGTAGGAACCCACCATGAAATACACCGCTTTCGGCAGAACCGGCCTGCGCGTCTCGCAGCTGGCGCTGGGCACCGGCAACTTCGGCACCGGCTGGGGCCATGGTGCCGAGCGCGATGTCGCGCAAGCCGTCTTCGACGCCTACGGCGAGGCGGGCGGCAACTTCATCGACACCGCCGACGTCTACCAGTTCGGCCAGTCCGAGGCGCTGCTGGGCGAGCTGCTGCAGGGACGGCGCGAGGACTTCGTGCTGGCCACCAAGTTCACCAACGGCGCCGCGGCCAATGCCAACCGGCTGGTCACCGGCAACAGCCGCAAGGCCATGGCCGCGTCCGTCGAAGCCAGCCTGAAGCGGCTGCGTACCGACAGGATCGACATCCTGTGGGCCCACCATCCCGACGGTGTCACGCCGATCGAGGAGATCGTCCGCGGCTTCGAGGACCTGGCGCGTGCGGGCAAGATCCTGTACGCCGGCCTGTCCAATTTCCCGGCCTGGCGGCTGGCCCGCGCCGTCACGCTCGCCGAGCTGACCCGCGCCCTGCCCATCGCGGCCGCCCAGTTCGAGCACAGCCTGGTGCGGCGTGATGGCGAAGCCGACCTGTTTGCGGCGTCCCGGGCGCTGGGCCTGGGCATCGTCACCTGGTCCCCGCTGGGCGGGGGCATGCTGACCGGCAAGTACCGCCGAGGCGAGACGGGCCGCGCCGAGGGCTTTGGCGGACGCGTCTTCCAGGCCGAGAACTCGGCGCAGCGCACGCAGGTGCTGGACACGGTGCTGGCCATCGCCGGCGAGCTGGGCGCCAGCGCCGGCCAGGTCGCCATCGCCTGGGCGGGCACGCACGGTGCCGTGCCGATCCTGGGCCCGCGCTCGGTGGAACAATTGCGCGACAACCTGGGTGCGCTGACCCTGGCGCTGTCCGCCGATCAGCTGGCACGGCTGGACGCGGCCAGCACCCTGTGGCCGGACGCCGCGCCACGGATTCCGGTCATGTTCGGCGATGGGGCATCCCCGCCCATCGCATGACCCCACGGCGGGCAGCGCATGCAGCAAGGGGGGGCGTGTGCGTCGCGGCGCATGTCCGCCGTCCCGGCGCCTGCCATCGCGCGGGCGCATGCCCCCCTTTGCAGGGACGATGATGTCAACCGATAACGAACAGGAACGAGGCACACGATGAACGCAGAGCAAACCCTGGCCCAGTGGGAAGCCGATGAACGGCGGGTAAGAGCGCGCCTGGCCGCCCCGGGCGTGGCATCGCCAGGTCAGGTGGCCGGGCGCTCCGGACTGGAGACGCTCGCGGCCATCAGCGCGGGCGAGCTGCCGCCCCCGCCGATCGGCGAAACCCTGGACTTCGTGCCCATCCACATGGAACCGGGCATCGCCATCTTCCAGGGCAAGCCGATGCTGCGGCATTACAACCCGCTGGGCTCGGTGCACGGCGGCTGGTCCTCCACCCTGCTGGACTCGGCCCTGGGCTGCGCCGTGCACACCACCCTGCCTGCCGGCAAGGGCTACACGACGCTGGAACTGAAGGTGAACATGGTGCGGGCGCTGACGGACCGCGTGCCGCTGGTGCGAGCCGAAGGCAAGGTCATCCATGCCGGGCGCCAGGTCGCCACGGCAGAAGCCCGACTGGTCGGGCACGATGGCAAGCTCTATGCGCATGCCACCACCACCTGCCTGATCTTCGACATGCCGCAGCCAGGCCAGGCGGCCTGAGCCTGACCCTGGCAGTCGCGCGCGCGGGGCCTCAGCCGGCGGCCACCGCCGCCACCGGCTTCTTGAACAGCCGCAGCGCGATCACCGTCACCGCCACGCCCGCCACCAGCGCCAGCAGGTAGATGCCCAGGTGCGTCACGGCGTTGGGGATGGGCAGCACGAACGCGCCGCCGTGGGGCACCTTCAGCTCGACGCCGGCCATCATCGAGATGGCCCCTGCCGTGGCCGCGCCCAGCACCAGGGCGGGGATCGTGCGCAGCGGGTCGCGCGCGGCGTAGGGGATGGCGCCTTCGGTGACGAAGGCCAGCCCCAGCACGCCCGCCGCACCGGCCGAACTGCGCTCGTCCTTGGTGAAGCGATCGCTGAACAGCCAGCACGCCAGCGCGATGCCCAGCGGCGGGGTCATGCCACCGATCATGGTCGCGGCCATCGGCGTGTAGACCTGGCTGGAGATGAGGGCGGTCGAAAACGCATAGGACGCCTTGTTCACCGGTCCGCCCATGTCGATGGCCATCATGCCGCCCAGGAGCAGGCCAAGCAGGATCGCACTGCTGCCCTGCATGCTGCGCAGCCAGCCCGTGAGCCAGGCCAGCAGCTCTGCGACCGGCGTACCGATGACGTACATCATCAGGAGGCCCACCAGCAGCGTGCCCAGCACGGGCAGGATCAGCACGGGCTTGAGGCCTTCGAGGCTGCGCGGCAGACGCAGCCAGCGATTGAGCCAGTACACCCCGTAGCCCGCGATGAAGCCCGCCAGGATGCCGCCGATGAAGCCCGCATCCATGTTGACGGCCACCAGGCCGCCGATCATGCCGGGCGCGATGCCCGGGCGATCGGCAATCGAATACGCGATGTAGCCCGCGAGCGCCGGCACCATCAGGGTGAAGGCGGCCTTCGCACCGATCTGCATCAGCGACCAGGCGAGCGTGCCCTGGTTGACGTCGTCGCCCGCAAAGATGCCGCCCAGCGCGAAGGCCAGCGCGATCAGCAGCCCGCCTGCCGTGACGAAGGGCAGCATGAAGGACACACCGGTCATCAGGTGGCGATAGGGACCACCGCCGCGCGCCTTGGCTGGCGCCGCGCTGGCGGTGGCAGCACCGGCCGCGCCGTGCACGCGGGCTTCGGCCAGGGCCTTGGCGATCAGGTTCTTGCCATCATTGATGGCTGGCTTGGTGGCGCTCTTGAAGAGCGGCTTGCCGGCAAAGCGCGACAGGTCGACCTCGCGGTCAGCGGCGATCAGCACCAGGTCGGCGGCCGCGATCTCGGCATCGTCCAGCGCATCCTGGGCACCCACCGAGCCCTGGGTCTCGACGCGGATGCTGTAGCCCAGCGCCTTGGCGGCCTGCTGCAGACCTTCGGCTGCCATGAAGGTGTGCGCGATGCCCGTCGGGCACGAGGTAACGGCCACGATGCGCTTGGGCGTTGCGCCCGCCGCCGTATCCGGTGCGCGGGTCGCGGTTGCCGCGCCGGCGTCGGCCAGGGGCGCCAGCGCGCCCTGCGGGTCGTCCAGGGCAGCGCCCAGGCTGCTGCGCAGGATCTCGGCGCGGGCAAAGCGCGCGGTGTCCGCTTCGCCATCACCTACCACGAGCACGCGCATGGCGGCATCGGCCTGGGCCGGCATGAGCGCCCCTGTCACGCCCTGCCCGCTGCGGATCTCGATCGCGAGCTCCCGGCCCAGCTTGCGGGCGGCGCTGCGCAAGGCTTCGGCGGCCAGGACCGCCTCGATGCTGCGTTCGCCGGCAGCGATGACCACGATGGATGCTTGCATGGAAAACTCCAGAATTCGGATAGCTGCCGCGTTCGCCGGCAGGGACTCAGGCCAACCGCTCGATCAGCACGGCATTGGCCAGCACGCGGACCTGCGCGGGGTCGAGCCGCCGCGCATCACCGCTTTCCAGCCGGCTCATCGAAAACGCAGTGGCCAGCCGGGCACATCCTTCCAGCGTGAAGTCGGCTTGCAGCAGTGCCGCCGCGAGCCCGGCGACCATCGCGTCGCCCGCGCCGACCGTGCTGCCCTGCGCGAGCCGCGGCGGGCGCGCGACCAGCGCGCCGCTGCGGTCCAGGAACAAGGCGCCGTCACCGCCCATCGAGATGACGACCAGGGCAATGCCGCGATCCAGCAAGGTATGGCCCGCGGCCAGCAGCGCGGCGCGGTCCGCCAGCGGCTGGCCGCTCCAGGCTTCCAGCTCGTGGCGATTGGGCTTGACGGCATACGGCGGCGTCGCACTGTCGAGTGCCGCGACCAGCGCCGGGCCGCTCGTATCCAGCAGCACGCGCGCACCCGCGGCGCTAGCCTGCGCCTGCAGACGCGCCCAGGTATCGGCGGCCAGGCCTTCGGGCAGGCTGCCGGACAGCACCACCGGCAGGCCGGGCACCAGCAGGTCGGCCAGCTGCGCGCAGACGCGATCCAGTTCAGCCGCGCCCAGGACCAGGCCGGGCAGGTTGACGTCGGTGGTCTCGCCCTCCCCGTCTTCCACGAGCTTGACGTTGATCCGCGTGGAGCCGGGCACGCGCAGGCAGGCGTCGGTCACGCCACGCTCCTGGAACAGGCTGCGGAACACGGCATCGTTGTCGGCGCCCAGGACGCCGAGCGCCGTGGTCGGCACGCCCCAATCCGCCAGGCAGGCCGCCACGTTGATGCCCTTGCCGCCCGCATCCTCGCGCGCGCCATGCGCGCGGTGCACGCGCCCGCGCTGCAGCTGCGCGAGCCGCACGGTGTGGTCGATGGCCGGATTCAGGGTGACGGTGACGACGCGCGGATTCATGCAACCCCCTTCTCGAGGGCGCGCACCTGGGCGGCATCCTCACACTGCAAGGCCTGTTCGGCCAACGCCCGCAGATCGGCCATCGCGCTGGCGCGCAGCCGAGCCTTCACGGCAGGAATATCGTTGGGCGTCATGGACAGCTCGTCCACGCCCAGGCCCGCGAGCAACGCCGCCCCGAAAGGGTCGCCCGCCAGCCCCCCGCACACGCCCACCCAGCGGCCATGCTGGCGCGCACCGGCCACGGTGGCGTGGATCGCGCGCAGCACGGCGGGATGCAGGCTGTCGGCCTCGGCCGCGAGCTCGGGATTCTGCCGGTCGATCGCCAGCACATATTGCGTCAGATCATTGGTGCCGATCGAGAAGAAATCGGCATGGCGCGCCAGCACGTCGGCCTGGGCCGCCGCGGCCGGGACTTCGATCATGATGCCCAGGGGCAGGGCCGGCGCGTTCAGCTCGGACCGGATGCGCTCGCAGATCGCGCGCAGCGCCGTCAGTTCCGGCACCGAGGTCACCATCGGGAACATGATCGAGAGCTGTGCGCCGCTCTTGGCCGCGCGATACAGGGCACGCAGCTGGGGCTCGAGCAGGTCGGGCCGGCGCAGCAGCAGGCGCGCGCCGCGCACCCCCAGGAAGGGGTTGTCCTCGCGCGGCAGCGCCAGATGGGCCACCTGTTTGTCCCCCCCGATGTCCAGGGCGCGCACGATCAGCGGCCGGCCATCCAGGGCATGCGCCATGGCGCGATAGGTGGCACATTGCTCGTCCTCGTCCGGCGTGCTGCCACGCTCGAGGAACAGGAATTCGGTGCGCATGAGCCCGACGCCTTCGGCACCCTGCGCCAGCGCGAGCGGCACCTGATCGGGCAGGTTCACGTTGGCGCCGATGTCGATGCGATGGCCATCGGTGGTCTGCGCCGGCTGGGCGCGCTGGGCCGCCTCGCGCTCGCGGATCGCCTGTTGCGCGGCGATCCAGGCCCGCGCGCTCGCCAGGTCCTCCTCGGACGGCGACAGATACACGCGCCCGCTCGTCCCATCGAGAATGGCCGGCGTGCCCGAGGCGATCGCCAGCAGGCCGGCCCCGCCCGCGACCAGCGCCGGCATGCCCAGCGTGCGCGCCAGGATGGCGGTGTGCGACGTCGGTCCGCCCTGTGCCGTCGCCAGGCCCAGCACGCGGGCCGTGTCCAGGTTGGCCGTATCCGAGGGCGACAGGTCCGCGGCCAGCAGAATGCAGGGCTCGCCGGTCAGTCCATCCAGGCCGCCCCCGGCCGTGGACGGATCGAGCTGGGCGAGCACGCGCCGGCCGACGTCCCGCAGATCGGCGGCACGCCCTGCCAGCACCGGGTTGCCGATCGCGCCCAGGCCCGTGGCGATGTGCTCGATGGCCTGGTGCCAGGACCACGCCACGCCATGGCCTTCGACCATCAGCTGGCAGGTGCGCGTGATGAGATCGGTATCTTCGAGCAGACCCGCCTGCGCGGAGAAGATGGCCGCATCGGCCGCGCCCAGGCGGCGCTGTGTGTCGTCCTGCAGGGCTTTCAACTGCTGGCGGGTGCGCAGGATGGCGTCCTGCAGCAACGCCCCACCCTCGCCCAGCGGCACGGGACGGTCGATGATCTCGGTGTGCGCGGTGGCCAGCACGTGGACCGGACCGATAGCCAGGCCCGGACTGGCGCCAATGCCCGCGACCTGGGCCTGCGCATGCGGCGGATTCCAGCCCGCGACCGGCGCCGCCTTGCGCTGTGCAGCGCGCTCTGCGTCCGCCTTTTCCTGCGCGACCAGGCCGTCCATCACCTTGCGCAGCGCGGCCAGCAGGGCCGATGCATCGACGCCTTCGGCCGATACCGTGATGGTGTCGTCGTGGTGCAACCCCAGTTGCAGCAGCGCCACCAGGCTCTTGGCATCGGCCGCCTGCGTCCCCGCGCGAACCTGGACTCGCGCGGAGAACCCGCGTGCCGTCTCGGCCCACCGGGTCGCGGGCCGGGCATGCAGGCCACTCGGATAGGCGATGCGCCAGTCAAAGCGCTCGGCCAGGTCGGTGGCGGGGCCTGCGTCGGCGCTCGGTGCGTCCTCGCCCGCCAGTGCCGTGGCGATCTCGCCGGCATCGGTCGTGACGAACAGGCGTTGCAGGCCGGCTTCGTCCTGCAGCAGCCGGGTCAGCCGGCGCAGCACCGTGATGTGGGTGTCGGACTGGGCGGCAATGCCCACCACCAGATGCGCCGTCTGCCCCGGGTTCCATTCCACGCCGTCGGGCAGTTGCAGCACGGCGATGCCGTCGCGGCGCACCAGGTGGCGGTCCTCGCCCAGGCCATGGGGAATGGCCACGCCATGGCCGAGGAAGGTATTGGCCAGGGCCTCGCGGCTCCGCATGCTGGCGTCGTAGCCCGGCGCGACGCAGCCCGCGGCCATCAACATCTGGGCCGCCTGCGCAATGGCGTCGGCCTTGTCGCGGGCATGCGCGCGCAACTGGATCAGTTCCCGGGTATCGGGTGCGGAAGGCGTGGACAAGGAAGACTCCGAGGTTCGGCTGCGACCGGAATAGTATATCGGGAATTGGGAACGTTCCCACGCCAAGTTGGAAGGGCTGCGGCATAATAGCCACGCAGATGAAGCTGGCCATTCAGGGCGGCTTTGGCGGGGCCCGCGCCACCCGGTGCAGGCCATCCGAAGGGAACGATTCCAATGCGCGTGAGTATCAACGATGTCGCCCGTGTCGCCGGGGTGTCCAAGTCCACGGTATCGCGGGCGCTCGGTGGCGGCTCGGTCAGCGACGAGGTGCGCGAACGCGTGCGGCTCGCCGTGGGCCAGACCGGCTATCGGCCCAACATGGCGGCCCGGCGCCTGCGCTCGCAGCACACCGACGTGCTGGGCGTGGTCGTGGCCGATATCCGCAACCCCTTTTTCACCGCCCTGATCCACGTCATCGAGAAGATCGCCCATGACGCCGGCATGCGGCTGACCCTGTGCAACACCGACGAGGATCCCGTGCGCGAGGCGCAATGCCTGGAGCTCATGCAGGACGAACGCATCGCCGGACTCATTCTGGCGCCCACGCGGGGCACGGTGGGCCGCGCCAGCCGGCTGGTCCTGGACTGCCCCGTGGTCCTGGTCGATCGCACCGTGCCGGGCAGCCGGCACGATGCGGTCGTGCTCGACAACCATGCCGCCATGGTGGACCTGGTCGAGCATCTGCTGGCGCAAGGCCACCGGCGCATCGGCGGGCTGTTCGGCAGCACCAGCACGACGGCCGCCGAGCGCCGCGACGGCTATGTGGCCGCGATGCAGGCCCATGGGCTCGCGCCCGTCTACCGGGAAGTCGCCCCGACCGTGGAAGCCGCCATCGCCGAGCTGGCCAGCTGGCTGGGCGAGGCGGATCGGCCGGATGCCCTGGTGGCGAGCAACAGCCTGCTGCTGATGGGCGCACTGAAGGCGGCACGCAACGCCGGGTTGCGGGTGCCGGGTGACCTTGCCCTGGCAGGCTTTGACAACGAGCGCTGGACCGAGCTGGTGGAGCCCGGCATCACCGTGGTCGAACAGCCCGTGGAAGCCATGGGGCGCGCCGCGATGTCGCTGCTCCTCGAACGCATCGCATCGCCCGACCTGCCCGTTCGCCGGCTGGTCATGCATGGCCGTTGCCTGCCGCGCGGTTCGACCGTGGCAGCCGGTGCCGAGCTGGCGACCCAGCGGGACTGACGCAGGCAGGCTACGCAAACGCCGGCACTTGCCCGGCGGCCGGGGTGCCGGGGTACCCTTAGCGCACTGTCGCACCCCACGGATTGTCCCTTCCATGCTCGCCCCGCTGAAGTCCGCACTCGCCCATTTCCAGAAGCACGTGCCCTTCCGCCTGGTGCCGGCCGTCATCACCACGATCTTTCTCGTGGCCATGCTGCTCGTCCCCACCCCCGATGGCCTGACCACCAAGGCGTGGGCGCTGCTGGCCATCTTCCTGACCACCATCCTCGCGATCATCCTGAAGGTGATGCCGATCGGGGTCATGGCCATGATGGCGATCACCATCGTGGCGCTGACGCAGGTCACCTCGACCACCTCGCGCGGCGCCATCGCCGATGCCCTGTCGAGCCTGGCCAACCCGCTGATCTGGCTGATCGTGGTGGCGATCCTGGTGTCCCGCGGCCTGAAGAAGACCGGGCTTGGCCAGCGCATCGGCCTGATGTTCATTTCGGTGGTCGGCCGCCGCACGGTGGGCATCGGCTACGGGCTGGCCATCTGCGAACTGGTGCTCGCGCCCTTCACGCCCAGCAACACCGCGCGCGGCGGCGGCATCGTGCACCCCATCATGAAGTCCATCGCCAACGCCTTCGGATCCGACCCGGCGCAGGGCACCGAGCGCAAGATGGGGACCTATCTGTCCCTGGTGAACATGCATGCCAACACCATCACCTCGGGCATGTTCATCACGGCGACCGCCCCCAACCCGCTGGTCGTGGACTACGTGGCGCGCGTCACCAACCAGAGCTTTCACCTGTCGTGGACGACCTGGGCGCTGTGCATGCTGCTGCCGGGGCTGGTGTGCCTGCTGATGATGCCGTTGCTGCTGTCGCTGCTGGCCCCACCCGAGGTCAAGGCCACGCCGCATGCGATCGACCATGCGCGCAGCGAGCTGCACAGGATGGGACCGGTGTCCGGTGGCGAGAAGGTGATGATGGGCACCTTCGGCATCCTGCTGCTGCTCTGGGCCAACGTGCCCGCCATGATCTTTGGCGAGGCCTTCACGCTGGACCCCACGGTGGTGGCCTTCGTGGGGCTCTTCATCCTCATCATCACGGGGACGATCACCTGGGACGACGTGCTCTCCGAGAAGAGCGCGTGGGACACCCTCATCTGGTTCGGCGCCCTGGTCATGATGGCCGAACAGCTGAACAAGACCGGCGTCATCACCTGGTTCTCGGACATGCTGCAGGCGGGCATCGTGTCGGCGGGCCTGGGCTGGGAATGGGCGGCCGCGCTGCTGGTGCTGCTCTTCGTGTTCTCGCACTACTTCTTTGCCAGCACCACGGCCCACATCAGCGCGATGATGCTGGCCTTCCTGACCGTGGGCGTGGCCCTGGTGCCGCCCGACTACCAGATCCCCTTCCTGCTGATGATGGTGGCGGGCTCGACCATCATGATGACGCTGACCCACTATGCCACCGGCACCTCGCCCATCATCTTCGGCAGCGGGTACGTCCCGCTGGGCACCTGGTGGCGCGTGGGCTTCATCATGTGCGTGGTCGAGCTCGCGATCTACGCGACGGTCGGCATGCTGTGGTGGAAGGTGCTGGGCTTCTGGTAGCGCACAGGAAAAAGGGGCCGCAAGGCCCCTGTCTGCAAGGCGACGCCGACAGGCCGCCCTGCGCCCCCGGCACCGGCGCGAAGAATCAGCGCATCAGCTGTTGCTGATGTTGTTGTCCTTCACGACCTGGCTCCAGCGCTCGTACTCGGCCTTCAGGCGCGCGGTCATCTCGTCGCGCGGCTGGAAGGTCACCACGGCGCCGATCTTGTTGACCTGAGCCTTGGTGTCCTCGTCGGCCAGGGCGGCCTTCAGGTCGCTTTCCAGGCGGTCGATGATCTCCACGGGCGTGTCATTGGGCACCACCACGCCGCTCCACGAGCTGACCGAGAATTCCGGGAAGCCTTGCTCGGAGATCGCCTGCACATCCGGCAGGAAGGTCTTGGCATCGACCGAGCCCAGGGCGATTGCCTTCAGGCGGCCCGAGCGGATATGCGGCATGGCGGCGATGGTGTCGGCCATCATGACGGACACCTGGCCACCCAGCAGGTCGGTGATGGCCGGCGCGCTGCCGCTGTAGGGGATGTGCAGCATGTCGAAGCCACCCAGGCCCTTCAGTTGTTCCATCGCCAGGTGGGCGATGCTGCCGGTGCCAGGCGTGGTGTAGTCGATCTGCTCGGTCTTGCTGGCGGCGATCAGGTCCTGCAGCGTGTTCACGTCGGGCAGGCGCTGCGGGTTGACGATGATCACGTAGGGCAGGTCGTACACGGTTGCCACGCAGGTGAAGTCCTTGCGCACGTCGTACAGGTTGTTGCCGTAGACGATGGGCGAGACCAGGGCCGGCATGCCGAACATCGAGAAGGTGTAGCCATCCGGCGCGGACTTGATGAAGGCCGCAGTGCCGATCGAGCCCGAGGCGCCCGGGCGGTTTTCCACCACCACGGTCTGGCCCAGGCGCCCGCCGAGCTTTTGCGCCACCACGCGCGCGGCCACATCGGTCGGGCCGCCCGCGGGGAAGGCCACGATCATGCGCAAGGGGCGCTGGGGCCAGTCCGCGGCGAGCGCGGCGATGGGGGTGAGCGCCAGGCCGGCCAGCGACAGCGACGACAGGTGCAGGAAGGATCTGCGGTTGATGTGGGTCATGAAAGTCTCCGTGATATCCAGGGTCAGATGATGTTCTGTGTGCGCAGGTCCTGCAGCGCGGCATCGTCCATGCCGAGCAGCTCCTGCAGGACTTCGCGCGTGTGCTGGCCCAGGTGCGGCGGGTCGTGACGCACCGGGCTGCGGGCGTGGTCGATGACGAAGGCCGGCGCATGGATGGCCTGCGCGCCGGCCACCGGGTCCACGTATTCGTGCATCAGGCCGGCCGCCTGCGTGCGCGACGAGCGCAGCGCCTCGTGCAGCCCGTGCACCTCACCGCAGGGCACGTCGGCCGCGTGCAGCCGGGCCAGCAGGTCGGCGCGCCGCGCCTGGCCGATGCGGGCCAGCAGCAGGGGCAGCAGCACGTCGCGGTTGCGCGAGCGCTCCAGGTTGGTCGCAAAGCGCGGATCGGCCGCGAGCTCGGGCGCCTGCAGCACCTGCTCGCAGAAGCGCCGGAACTGGCCATTGTTGCCGACGGCGATCACCAGCGGGCCGTCGGCGGCCTCGAACACGCCATAGGGCACGATGGAGGGATGCGAATTGCCGAACTTGGGCGGATCCTCGCCCTGCAACAGCGCCGCCATCCCGTAGTAGGACGTGATCGCCAGGCCGCAGTCGTACAAGGCCATCTGCACGTGGCGGCCGGTGCCGGTGCGCGTGCGCTCCAGCAACACCGCGAGGATGGCCTGTGCCGCCAGCATCCCGGTGAACATGTCCACGGCCGCCACACCGAACTTCAGCGGCCCCTGCCCGGCTTCGCCATTCATGGCCATGATGCCGGACTCGCCCTGGATCACCAGGTCGTAGCCGGGCCGCGCCTTTTCCGGGCCGATCACCGAATAGCCGGAGATCGAGCAATACACCACGCGCGGGTTGATCTCGCGCGCCGCGTCGTAGCCCAGCCCCAGCTTGTCGGCCCCACCCAGCTTGAAGTTCTGGATCACGACGTCGGACTGCGCGATCAGCTCGCGCGCCAGCGCCTGGCCGCGCGCGCTTTGCAGGTCCAGCGTGATCGATCGCTTGTTGCGGTTCGCACTATTGAAATAGGACGTGTTGTCCGCGCCGACCTTCACGCCCCAATCGCGCGTGTCGTCGCCGCGCGACGGGTGTTCCACCTTGATCACGTCGGCGCCCAGGTCGCCCAGCGACATCCCGCACAGCGGGCCGGCCAGCACCCGCGACAAGTCCAGCACCCGAATGCCCGCAAGGGGTTGAATTCCCAGCACGTGTTCTCCTGCATGCGGCGTCGCGGGTCCGCGACTGGCCGATGACGCGACGGGGCGACCTTGGCCGCACCGCCCGCTGACGGGTTCGTATTGTCGTCATCGGCAGCGCGTTGACAACCCCTACGGCGATTGACATCATGTCAAAGCATTTCGAACATGAACCAACAGCCGGCCCGCCTGCCTGACGGCGAATGGCCCGCGCCCCACCTGCCGAAGGCTGCCTCGTGGCCCCGCCAGCGCTGGCGATGGCCGGCTTGCCGCAGCCTTCCACGCCGGATGCCACCGGCCCGCACGTCACAAGAATTAGAACAAACGCATCAATCCCATGGATCTCGTCGCCCTCAACCTCTTCGTGCAGATCGTCGACAGCGGCAACCTCAGCCAGGCCGCCCGGGCCCTGAACATGTCGCGCGCCAACGTCAGCTATCACCTGGCGCAGCTGGAGAAGTCCCTGGGTGCCGAGCTGCTGCGCCGCACGCCCCAGGGCATGGATCTGACGGTGCTGGGCGAGCGCGTCTACGACCACGCCCGCAACATCGTCCACGAATCGGCCCTGGTGCGCGAGATCGCCAAGTCCGGCAAGGACGACATGACGGGACGCATCGGCCTGAGCGCCCCGACAGGCTACGGCCAGATGGTGATGGGCCCCTGGCTCATGGAGTTCAAGCGCCGCCATCCGGGCATCCTGCTGGACATCCGGCTCGAGAACTTCATCGAGAACCTGGTGCGCGACGGCGTGGACATCGCCTTGAGCGTCATGACCGCGCCCCCGCCCATGCTGGTCGCCCGCGACCTCGGCCTGCTGCGCTACGTGGTGTGCGCCTCGCGCGCCTGGGCCGACGAGCACGGCATGCCGACCACGCTGCAGGACCTGCAGCACGCCCCGGTCATGACCTCCGGCGGCATCGCCGGCAAGGAGCGCCTGGTCGCCGCGCGCGAGGGCAAGGAGGAACAGGTGCTGCTGCAGCCGACGCTCGTGTCGCGCAACTTCCCCTATCTGCGCGAGTGCATCCTCGCCGGCCTGGGCGTGGGCATCGTGCCCGACTACACGGTGGCCCCCGACATCGCGGCCGGCACCATCGTCACCAGCCTGCAGGACTGCGAGCTCACCATCAACCGCGGCCACCTGTACCTGCTCTACATGCCCAGCCGGTTCCAGTCGCGGGCCACGCGCACCCTGATCGACTTCCTGATCGAGAAGATCGGCATCGCCGGGCCCCTGCCCAAACTCGCGGAAGACTAGCCCGGCCGCGGGCTCAGATTTGACAACGCCGGTACGTAACGCCATAATCCTCGTCTTTCCTCGATATGCCTGTTGTTCTCAGGGTTATTCGACGGAACGGTACTCGGGGTGATGTCGTCAGTGATCGCCCCACTGCTGGCGCAATGGCAGAGTGGTTATGCACCGGATTGCAAATCCGTAGACCTCGGTTCGATTCCGGGTTGCGCCTCCAGCACTTTCGCAGACCCCATGCGTGCTTCCACCGCGGACTGCTTGAAAGCCCTCCTGTTTGAGGATTTGTACCTGCATTTACCAGAAGACAGCCCGCCATGAGCGGGCTTTTTTGCGTGCATCGAAACCGCCCCGGCGGTGGCCGTCACGGAGGCGCCGCGGCTTGCGCCGCGCGTGCGGGCCACAGCACCCGCGCGCAGCGCCACTGATCCGCGACGAACCAGCCAACGAGCGCCAGGGTCAGCCCCCACACCACCCAGAATCGCGCGTAGGGCAGGAACGCCGGCTCCCAGAACAGGAATGAGAGCGTCACGCTGAGCTGGAGATACAGCACGCCCAGCACGAGGCCTGCACGCAAGAGGACGAGCAGCGCGCGCACCCAGGCCCCGAAGACGGGGTAGCCATGCACGAGCCCGGGCACGGCGCGACCCACCCCCGTCAGGAAGACCAGCCCGAGAAAGAGCGGCATGAGGTGCAGCGGCACCAGGATGACCACGCCTGCGATCACGGCCTGGCCGGTCCGCTGATGGCGCGCAAGCGCAGCTATTTCCAGGCTCTGCAACGTCAGCGCCGTCACGAGCACGAGCGCGGCGAACGCGACCGGGAACACGATGAGTGACATCAGGGCCCGGATCATCGCATCCGTGCGCTCCGTGTCATCCGGCGACAGCTCGGGCGAGCTTGCGTCTGCGCTCGCCCCACTCGCCTGTGCGGCGTCCGCGGCCAGCGGCGTGACGGGCCCGGGCAAGGCCCAGGTCTCGCGCAACCGGCGCCACTGCTGCCAGATGAACGCACCGGCCGCGGACAGCGTCAGCAGCCACGACGCCGCCACGGGCCACTGCGTGAAAACGGCGGTTGCATCGCCCATGAAGAAGGCACAGGCGGCCAGGAACAGGAACGCCGCGCCGGCTGCGGGCACCACGCGCAGGATCAGGAAAAGCCCCCTGACCCATGGCAGGATGCCTGGGCGCATCGCAGGCAGCACCCATCGGCTGACGAGCGTGAGCACCATCAGGTACAGCGCGATCAGCAGCAACAGCCCGGGCGCGCCGACCATGTGGAAGCCCACGATCGCATGGCCAGTGTCGCGCCCGCCGCCATACGTCATCTCGCGCCAGATCGGCAAGCACAGGAACAGGACCGCGTAGATCACGGCAACGGGCGCGACAGGAAAGATCGCGAGCTCTCCCGCCGTGCGCGCCACCCCCGGTCCTCGCTGCCCCTTGCCCACCATCTGCCGCCTCTCCTGTCGCGTGTCGATTGCGCCTTTCCTCGGTCCGGCAGCCACCCCGGACGACACCGCAATGAACGGCGTTCTGGGCGGCGGCAAGCATAACCTGCGATCGCGCGCAGACCACACGCGGATCGACGCACTTGCTGGTGGCGCAAGTGCGCGTGGCCTGGGCTGAACGATGGCGAATTCCATGGCATAATCCGGCCTCTTCGCAAAACGCATGTGCTGCGAAGACGGTCTCCGGGCCTGTGCTGCTCATCGGCAACAGGATCCGGTCACGACCAAAGCTGAATCAGCGTGCCGCTTTTTTACCGCGGCAACTTGGCAGATTCAGAAAATGTGTTAAAGTAGCGTCCTTTCCTGATCTGCAAAGAACAGCGAAATACGCGGGAATAGCTCAGTTGGTAGAGCGCAACCTTGCCAAGGTTGAGGTCGCGAGTTCGAGCCTCGTTTCCCGCTCCACATTCGATTCACAGATCTGAACTCGCATCTGTGAATCTGCAAGAAAAGGACCTTCGGGTCCTTTTTTTTCGTCCCCTGCCCGCGTGTTGACACGCCGTTGCCACCCGGCCCGGCAGGCCTGGTTCATCCGGGATCCGGGGGCACGGCCGGGTCAGCCGCCCTGACCCGCTCACGCCTTCTGGAGCGCATCCCGCGGCACGAACGCCAGCACCAGCAACGAGCACACGCCCGCCACGATGAAGGCGATGTCGTAGCGGCCGGTGGCCGTGACGAACACGGCAAACGCAGTCGGCGTCACGATGTTCACGGCGCTGACGAGGATGCCGGACCCGGCCGCCGTCTCGGCGATGAGGCGCGGTGGCGAGCGGCGCGCGACTTCGGCGATCTGCACGCCATTCCAGCTGGCTGCCGAACAGCCGGCAACGAAGGCCAGCAGGACGATGCTCCACAGCGGCCACGCGGGGCCGGTCATGCCCAGCATGGCGGTGGTGATGGCCGAGACGACGGCCGCGATGGACAGCGTGGCGGTCGCCGATCCCAATTGGTCCGACAACCAGCCCAGGGCGATGCGGCCGATCACGCCGCCCACCTGCATGACGGCGAAGACGGCCCCGGCCAGCGTCAGCGAAAAGCCCAGCCTGTCGACGAGGTAGATGACGGTGAAGGCGAACCAGCAGCTCTGCGCGACCGCAAAGAGGCTGCCCACGACGGACATCTTCCACAGCCCCGGATTGGCGCTCAGCGAGGCCAGCGGCTCCCGCAGCGCGCGCAGCGATGCGCGCGAGGGCATCGCCAGGCGCCTCGTTCGCTCGCGCGGCCCGTCCAGCGCGGGCCCCAGGCGCCAGGTCATGAGCGTGGGAATCAGCACCACGAGGGCGCACACGACCAGGGACGCCCGCCAGCCCGCGACGGCGATGACGACCGGTATGAGCAGGCCCGCGACCATGCCTCCCAGGGGCACGCCCGCCTGCTTGATCGAGAAGATGAGATTGCGCATGCCGGGTGGCGAGAACTTTTGCAGGACCTCGCTGCCGGCGGGGTTGGCCGCACCGTTGCTCATGCCCATCACGAAACAGGCGACGAGCGCGAATGCGAGGCCGGGATGCAGGAAGAGCGCCAGACAGCCCGCGCCCAGGAACAGCAGCAGTTGCAGGACGCGCGTGCCGCCGAGCTGCCGCATCAGGCCCGAGCCCGCCACCAGGATGGCCAGGCCGCCCAGGGCATTGCCGGCCGTCAGGTAGCCGATGGAACTGCCGCTCCAGCCGAATTCGTCCGACATGGCCGGCGCGACGATGGGGATGAGCCGGGACAGGAATGCCGAGAGGGTCTGCAGGGTGAAGATGGCCACGACCGGCACGAGCCACGTCGGAGCGGGTCTATTCATGTACACGCATGGTTCTTTGCGACCCTCGAGGGTCTTTGTCTCCTGCGTTCGATAGTACTCCGCGACCCGAGGCCGCCTGGGTGGGCACCGCGCGGGCCAGCGCACGGGACCGCCACGATGCCCATAAAATGGGCGCATTCGCTGGCCCGACCCGGCGCGCACCGGCGTGCGCCTGGCCCTGCAACCTCGTCGTTCGCCCCATGCTGCCCCATCCGCTACGCCTGCTCGTCTGCCTGTTCGCGATGTTCTGGTGCCTGTCCGCACACGCGCAGTACACCGTGCAGTCGGTGCCCAATCCCAAGGCCAACGGGCAGGCACATTTCGTCAGCGACCCCGATGGCAACCTGGCCCCGGGGACGATCGCGCAGCTCGACGCGATCAGCGCCAACATCGAGGCGACCAACGGCAGCGAATTCGCGGTGGTGGTGGTCAATGGCTATGACGGCGCGAGCGACTTCGACTTCGCGCTGGACCTCTTCACGCACTGGGGCATCGGCAAGGCGGGCAGCGACAACGGACTGTTGCTGTTCCTGAGCATGGGCAGCCGCGAGTACCGCTTCATCACGGGGTATGGCGTGGAAGGCATCTTGCCCGATGCCCTGCTCAGGCGCATTGGCGACACCTATCTGGTGCCCTACCTGAAAGACGGCAACACCGACATGGCGGTGCTGGCCGCGGCCAAGGCGGTGGAAAGCGTGTTCCTGTCACCGGACAACGCCCTGGAGCTGACCCGCATGGCGGCCTGGCAGCCCACGTTCTGGAACCGGCACGCCGCCGCGCTGGAACGCACCGCGCTCGTCCTTGCGCTGTTCGGCGTCGCGTTCGCGTGGATGAGCCGTGCGCGCGAGCGCATCCGGCAGCGCTTTGGCTTCGAGGGCGTGCGCTACCGGGGCCATCCCGTGTGGTTCGCGTTCTTCACCTGCCTGTTCCTGCTCTTCATCGCGACCTTCGTCTTCCTGTTCTTCGACGCCGTCGAATCGCTGTACCGCATCGACAGCCTGCCTGCCATGGCGATGGTGTTCGGCGTCTTCGTGCTGGCCTATCACTACTACGCCAGCCGCCACTACCTGAACGAGCGCACGCGCGACGAGAAAACCGCCACCGACATGCGCGTGGCCTTTTCGCGCCAGACGGCCCTGCCCTTGCTGCTGTCCCCGCTCGCCTACATGGGCTACGTCGACCTGGTGCGCCAGGGGCGTCTTGCGCGAGCGCGTGGCACGCCCCCGGCCCGTCCCGGCGCCTGGACCCGGGTCCATCGCGACACGCTCACGCCCGATGGCGCGCGTGCCTACCTGTCGGACGTGCAGCTGACCGAAGAACGCATCGGTGCGACGTCCCACGAGATCTGGCGCGACGCGACCACGGGCGCGACTGAAGTCGTGGTGTTCGCAGGTGCGCACGCCGGCCGGTTCAGCGACTGCCCTGAATGCCATGGGCAGACGCTGGGCAAGCCGGAGATCAAGGTGAAGCAGGCGGCCACGCGCACGCGCGATGGCGTGGGCGAACGTGTGCAGGATTGCCGCTTCTGCGACCACCGGGTGTCGCTGGGCATCGTCGCGCTGGCCAGGATCAGCGAGAACTCAAGCTCGGGCGGATCCAGCGGGGGCAGCAGCGGCGGCAGCTCCGGCGGCAGCTTTGGCGGGGGTTCGAGCGGCGGCGGTGGCGCGGGCGGGCGCTGGTAGGCGCACGCCGGCTGGTGCGCGAGGCGGCGGGTCGATGCCCTGCGCGCAGGAACACCCCTGCCATGCCCCTCAGGCTCAGTCCCTGACCGCGGCGCGATACCAGACCGGCCAATCCCCCGGCACGCCGGCGCACACCGTCTGCTCGGCATATTCGATCAGCTCGACATGCTCGCCGTCGAACTGCCAGGTGCCCCGCAGGCCGCAGCGGGCCTCGTCCAGAGGCACCTCGCCCCCTTGCGCTTCGGCCAGGATCAGGCGGCCACGCTCGGCGTCGACCTGCGGCGCAGGCACGCCGTTCAGGCGCAGGTACTGGGCATCGGCCACCATGGTCATGATCACGCGCTCGGCCGGCGCGCTGTCATCCAGTCGGATCCGCAGGGGCAGATAGCGGCTGCTGTGCGGCAGGCGCTCGCACTCGACGAACACCAGGGCCTCGTGGGCCGTGAAGCCAAAGCCCAGGTCCTGCGGATCCTCGGGCGTGTCGGGACATTCCCACGACCGGTCCGCCTCGCGGCTGGCGCGCGCCCGCGCCACCAGGTGCGCATCCGGGGCCAGGGCCTCGAATCGCGCCGCACTCACCACGGGCAGCGGCGACGCGGGCCACGCGCGGCTGTCGGGCAGGTCGCCTTGCCGGACGATGGCACTGTGCGTGTCGAGCCGGCCCTGGTGATCTTCCATCGCCAGCAACGCCGCCGTCATGCCCGACAGGGACAGCACGGTCCCGTCCTGGCCCAGCGTCAGGGTGGCGGCGTTGCGCAACAGCGCGATGCCGTGCACGGCGTCGTCACCTTCCAGCAGCCAGCGCATGCCGCCCTCGCCTGCCACGGCCTCGGACCAGTCCAGGCGGGACAGCGCCGACGGCATGTCGTCCACCCGCAGGTCCGCCGACGGCACGAATCCTTCTGAAGCCAGGCGCAGGACGAGCGGCGTGCCGGGGCCGCCCTCGCGGATCACGCTCACCGTCGCATCCGCCCCCGGCGTCAGTGAACGGGCCTCGCAGCGGCGCACGTTGTCGCAGACCAGCGTCCAGTCCTTGAATGTGAGTACACGCGGGTTGATGTCGGCACGGGCCGCCGGCGCCAGGGCGATCATGGCCGCGACGGCAAGGCCCGCGGCACCCCTGAAAGACAGACCTCGAAACCCGGACATATGGCAGCGACCCGACAGGAAGATCCGCAAGGCTACACCAGGCGGGCGCGCCGTGGCGCAGGCAGCAAGCCCCGGCCACGCGGTGGATCGGTCCGGCCCCGCAGAATCGCACGCCCATGACGCAGATCATGCCGACAGGCGGGGGCTGGCAGCTATCATGGAGATCTTCCGAAACGCGCGGATTGCGCCCACGATGAACGACCCTACCCCCGACAGTCCCAACGGCTACCTGTTCTCCGATCAGGTCGGCCATTTGCTGCGGCGTGTGTACCAGCGCCACACGTCCTTGTTCCAACAATACATTCCGGACTCGCAGCTGACCGCAGCGCAGTTCGTGGTGCTGTGCACGCTGCGTGACCACGATGGCAGCTCGCTCGTGGACATCGTCAAGGCCACGGTCATCGACCAGGCGACGATCCGTGGCGTGGTCGACCGCCTGAAGCAGCGGGAGCTGGTGGATGTGCGGCACGACCCGTCGGATCGGCGCAAGGTGGTGGTGAGCCTGACGCACGCCGGGCGCGACCTGGTCGACCGCATGGAGCCGCACGGCCGGCAGATCACCGAAAGCACGTATGGCAAGCTCAACCCGGCCGAACGGCTGGCGCTGAACTTTCTGCTGCGCAAGATGCTCGAGTCCGGCGACGACTGAGGCCGGCTGGGCCGCGGCACGCCCGCGTTCGACGCACCAACGACAAGAGGGCCGCTTGCGCGGCCCTCTTGTCATGCCGGCACCGCCCGCAGGCGGTGCGCACGGCAGGCTCAGTCGAGTGCGCGATTGCGCGATTCGACGTCCACGGCCCAGATGGCCACGGCACCCGCCAGCAGCATGGCCGACAGGACGGCCAGTGCCAGGGTGAAGTGGGTCGCCATGATGGGCGCAATGATCATCGGGGCGAACAGGCCACCGAATCGCGCCATGGCGCCGGCCATGCCCATGCCGCTCGCCCGCAGGCTGGTCGGATAGACCTCGGGCGTGAAGGCATACAGCGCGCCCCACGTGCCCAGCAGCGAGAAGCTCATCAGCAGCGTGGAGCCCACGACGATGACCGGATCCGTGCCCAGGCTGTACAGCATGCAGCCGACGGCGCTCAGGATCAGGAAGCCGATCAGCGTGGGCTTGCGGCCCCACTTCTCGACGCCGTAGGCCGACAGGGCAAAGCCGGGCAACTGGACCAGGGCCAGGATGACCAGGAATTCCTGGCCGCGCATGAAGGCGAAGCCTTCGGTGCTCAGACGCACGGGCAGGTAAACGAACACGCCGTAGTACGCGATGGAGATCAGGGCCCACGCGCAGAACAACGCGATGCTTCGTCGCCGCAACCCGGGTGAGAACAGCGCGAACACCGACTTGCGCTCCTGCTTTTCGGCTTGCAGCTGCGGGATCACGACGTGACCGTTGCCGTTGACCTTGGCCACGCGCTGCAGGATCTCGTGCGCCTGCTGGGACTTGCCGTTTCGATTCAGGTAGAGCGGCGATTCCGGGATGTAGAAGCGCAGCACCACACCGACCAGCGCCGGGATGCCCGTCACGAAGAAGATCAGGCGCCAGGCATCGTCGCCCCAGGACACGGCCACCAGCGCCAGCAGTGCGAGCAGGATGGTGCCGATGGCCCAGAAGGACTCGAGCAGCACCAGCCAGCGACCACGACGCGACGCCGGCAGGAACTCGGCCATCATCGTGTAGTCGACCGGCAGCGTGCCGCCCACGCCCACGCCCGTCAGGAAGCGCAGGAAGACGAGCCAGCCGAAATCACCGGCGAAGGCCGAGGCGACACCGGCCACGGCGTCGATGATGACGGCGATCATCAGCACCGGACGCCGGCCGATGCGATCGGCCAGGCGGCCGAACACGAACGCGCCGATCATCATGCCCACGAAGAACATGGTGCCCGTCTGCAGGGCCTGCGGGATGGTGAGGCCGAAGGTCTTGGCAATGGAGGGGGCGCTGAACCCGATCGACAGCACCTGCATCGCGTCGGCAAGCCACACCAGACCGAAGATGACGAATAGCCGGTATTGGAATTTGCCTACGCCTGCGGTCTGCAGGCCCTTTTCCACCGTGATGAATGTAGATGACACCTGAGAGCTCCTAGATTAAGTCGTCACCGCGTGATGGGATTGCTGCCGCAAGGCCGCATTCATGTACTGCGTCGATCCGATGCTGCTGGCGGGGCGGCCCGGCGGCTGCCGGTACCACGCCGTGAAACCCGACGCTGGCCGCGACCGCGACCAGCCGATACGACAGCCGATGTGCGCGGCGGCGCTGCGCTGCAGCCTTGCCCCCGTCTTGACGGCTGTCTCCGGAGAACCTGTACTGTTCTCGGCCACGTCTTCTCCCTGATGGCTAATCCTGATGGGCATGCGCTGTCGCACGGATGCGTTCGATGGCCGGCGTCACGCCGGTCCAGGCGGGTTCCTGCGGCGCGAAGCGTTCGCGCAGGTAGCCCACGAGCTCGTCGATCTGGCGGTCATCCAGGCTGTCCGCAAAACCGGGCATGTAGCCCAGGTCGTCGGCGGCGGGATTCTGGATGCCGTGCATGATGACCTGAATCAGGTTGTCCGGCGATGCCGCGTGCAGATTGGTGTTGGTCGCGAGCAGCGGCTTCACGCCAAAGAGCGTCGGGCCGCTGCCGGCCTCGTGGCAGGCGGCGCAGGCGTTCTGGTAGATGCGCTCGCCATTGACGTGCGTGGCGAAGACCCGCTCGTCCGGGCGGGCCGCCTCGACCGTGGCAGGCGTGCCGGATGGCGCGGCCTCGGCCAGGCCACCCGCAGCCGCGGTGGCGACAGCGGCAGCCGAGGTCACCGGCTCGGCCGGCGTCGGCGCCGCGCGCTGTGCACTGTCAGCGGGCGCCTGCCCCGGCAGTTCCATCAGATAGGTGGCGATGGCCTGCACGTCGCTGTCCGGCAGCTCCGCCAGGCCATGGATGACCGGCGCCATGGGGCCCGCGGCCACGCCATGACGTGTCGAATGTCCCGTGCGCAGGTACTGGTAGACCTCGTCGCGGGTCCAGGGCAGCGCGCCCGTGGCAAGCTGGTTCAGGGCGGGCGCGGACCAGCCTTCGGCCTCGCCGCCTGCCAGGTAATGGATGCCGCCCTTTTCCGCGCCCAGGGCATTGCGCGGCGAATGGCAGGCCGCGCAGTGCCCTGCCCCCTGCACCAGGTAGGCGCCGCGGTTCCATTCCATCGTGCGATCGGGCTCGGGCGCGAACGGCGTGGCATCGTGGAACAGCACGTTCCAGCCCGCGATGGCCGGGCGCAGGCTGTAGGGGAAGGCGAGCTTGGTCTCGGGCACGTCGGACTTCACGGCCGGTTGCGACATCAGGTACGCGTAGAGCGACTGGATGTCGCCATCGCTCAGCTTGGCGAAGGCGGTATACGGAAACGCGGGATACAGCTGGCGGCCGTCCTGGTGGATGCCCTGGCGCATCGCGCGCTCGAACGCCGCGTACGACCAGCGGCCGATGCCCGTTTCGTTGTCCGGCGTAATGTTGGTGGAATAGATGGTGCCGAACGGCGTGGGCAGCCCGAAGCCGCCGGCATTGGGCGCACCGCCCGGCACGGTGTGGCAGGCGATGCAGTCGCCCGCGGCAGCCACCAGGCGGCCCCGCTCGATGGCCTGCGCCGAGTACAGCGAAATGTCGGGCCCGGCGGTCAGTGGCAGCGCCGGCTTGAGCGGCCATGCCATCGCGGCCAGGCCAGCCACGCTGGCGGCACCCGCGGCAAGCCAGCCCCGGTTGCGGCGCAGCCAGCCACCTGGCTGGGCAGCCTCGCCCGCCAGGGCCAGACGCAGTTGCGCGGCATCAAAGGGCGTCTCGCGCAGGCGCACGCCCGTGGCGTCATGGATGGCGTTGGCAATGGCCGCGGCCGCCGGCAGCGTCATCACGCCGTCCAGCGCCAATGCGCCGGTGGCCAGGGGCCCCGTGCCGGATGCCGTCGACAGGCCACCGCCCGGCACGGCCAGATCGCGGCTTGCGGCGGCCGAGGGCCGTGCAGCGCGCCAGTCGTCGAATGCGGGTGCGGGCCCGAGCAGCAGGCGCGTCGTGTCCAGCAGGCGCGGGTCCTGGTGCAGGATCTGCGCCTGCGTGCTGGCGCCGCGGGCTGCCTGCAGGTGCTGGCCGTCGTGCCCGGCGACCACGCGCGTGACTTCGATATGACCGGTGGCGGGTTGCACCGCCACTTCGGCCACCCAGGCGCTCCAGACGACCCGGGTACTGCCATCCGCGTCGTGGTGCGTGGCCTCGGTCGTGGCAAAGCCGCGGCCATGCAGGCGCCCGTCATCCGGAAAGGCCGGCGTCGCGGGCGCGCCGTCAACGGCCTCGTGCCACTGCGCGCGCTCGGCCACCTGGCGCGCCAGCGTGCGCGCCGGGCCCTCGGGGACGTGCTGCAGGCGCCAGGTCAGCGGGTCGGCATCGCGGGCCACGGCATCCTCGCACCACTGGCTTTCCTGCGCGAAGACCTGGGCCGCATTCAATTCGGCGACGCTGGCGTCCAGCGACACCTGGCCGCCCGGCACGACGCGCACGCCATCGGCCGGCTGCACGCCAGGCCAGGCCGCGGCATGCTCGGACAGGTCGCCGCGCAGCAGACGGGCCAGGCTCGGGCGCACGGCCCAGGGACCCTGCGCGAGCAGCACCGGCCCGGTGGCGGCAGACGGTGTGTCGCCCGCCGGAACGGGGGCGTGGGTGGCTGGAAAGGAGGCATCGGTCGTGGCAGCCGACGCGGCGGCCACATCCAGGCGCAGCGCGACGGGCGCGGGCACCTGGCAGGCGACGCGCACGGGCCGGCCGCACGCCTGGGACAACAGGGCGGCGTCGACGGCGGCGTCCAGGACGGCCAGGGGATGCGTCTGCGCCGGTGCCTCGGCGGGCACCAGGCACACGCTGGCGGGCGCCACGCCCAGCGTGTCGGCCAGTTCCTGGCGCAGCATGGCCAGGGTGGTCGCATCGCAGGCCGGCAGCCACAGGGCGCTCTGGCCTTCGACGCACCAGGCAATGACGGCGGCATCGACGGGGACGCCCGGCGGCGGGGCGCGCCAGACATAGGACGTGGCCGACTCGACCTGGGGCTGCGTGCCCCCCGGCGTCTGCGCCGGACGTTGCCAGGTCGGCGCCAGGGCGGCGACAGCCTGACGCGCGTGCGGCAGCGTCACCGCCACGACGCCCGCAAAGCTGCCCTGATGGACGACGGCGACGATGCCCGCCGTGGCGCGCGCGGCCTCGGTGTGCAGGCCCTCGAGACGGGCGCCCCGATAGCGACGGCCATCCCAGGCATGGGCAGGCGGGCGCAGGGCCACGCCATGCAGGATGTCGCGCGGCAACGCGGGGGCGTCGCCCGCGGCGGCGCCGGGCGCCAGCATGGCGGCGCCAGGCAGGGGGGCGCGTTCGCTCATGCCTTCGCCTCGCCAGCGGCCCTGGGCGCGTCGAGGTCGGGAAGATCGGCACTGCGCGACGTCCGCGCGCAGGCATGCAGCTCGACGGCGCGATGCGCCGCCTGCAGGATTTCGATGTGCGTGCCGCAGCGGCACAGATTGTGATGCAGCTCGTTGCGCATTTGCGCGTCGGTGGGATCCGGCTCGCGGCGCAGCAAGGCTTCGACCGTCATGATCATGCCGTTCAGGCAATAGCCGCACTGCGCGGCCTGGCACTCGATGAAGGCCTGCTGGGTGGGGCCGGGGCAGGCCCGGTCTCCCAGGCCTTCCAGCGTGGTCACCTCGCGCCCCTGCGCCGCGCGCACGGGAATCACGCACGAGCGCGCGGCCACCCCGTCGATCAGCACCGTGCACGCCCCGCACTCCCCCAGCCCACAGCCGTACTTCGGGCCGTTGAGCATGAGGTCGTTGCGCAGCACGTGCAGCAGCGCGGTCTGAGGAGCAGCAGCCACCTGGCAGTCACGACCATTGACCCGCAGGTCGATGGTGTGCGCCGGGGCGCTAGGCGTGGAGGAAATTCCCATGGATCGGATCAGGGGACAGCGGGTTTGTGCCACAAAACCGGCAGGGTGGCGCCAGCAGCATAAGCCTGCCGCGCCACCCTGACGAGACGTCAGGCCGATTTCGGCTTGGCGTCGACCAGCGGCACGTTGAAGACGTCGTAGCCAAAGCACCAGGACGGGTCTTCGTTCGTGCGCAGCCACGTGTTGTCGTGCGAAATGCGCTGCACCTTGCTGGCGCGCTCGGCACGGTTGGCTTCGTACAGCGCGAAGGCCTGCTCATGGTTGCTGACGCCGACTTCCTTGAAGCAGCGCGCCAGCATGGCACCGTCTTCGATCGCCATGGCCGCGCCCTGCGCCATGTGCGGCTTCATCGGGTGGCAGGCATCGCCCAGCAGCACCAGACGGCCACGGCTCCACAGCGGCAGCGGGTCGCGTTCGAGCAGCGACCACTTGGTCACTTCCACGGTCGAGTCGATCAGGGCCTGCACGGTGGGATGCCAGCCGGCGAAGGCTTCGCGCATCTCTTCCTTGCTGCTTTCCAGCCAGCGGTCGCTCAGGTTCCATTCTTCGACCGGCACGCCCGTGACGTAGTACAGCTCGTCCTGCTTGCTCGTCACGAAGTAGGTCATCAGGTGGCGGTCATCCGTCCACCACTTCACGCACGGCTCGAAGGGCAGCATGCCGGCCTTGACTTCCGGCGTCGGGAACACCGCGCGGTGCGCCAGGTAGCCGGCGTACTTGGGCGGCTCCACGCCGAGCAGTTCTTCGCGGATGCGCGAATTCACGCCGTCCGCGCCGATGACGATCTCGGCCTCTTCGGTGGTACCGTCGGCAAAGTGCATGACGACCACGTCACCGCGGTCCTCGACCTTGGTCAGGTGCTTGTCATAGACGATGCGGTCGCCGGGCAGCGCATCGATCAGCAGCTTGTGGAAGTCGCCGCGATGCACCGTCAGGTAGGACGCGCCATACTCGCGCACGGCATAGTCGCCCAGCGGGATCTGCGCCAGGATGTCGCCCGTCACGCCATGGCGGCTGTGCCAGAACTCGGGATGCGAGCCTTGCTCGTTGAGTGCGTCCTCGATGCCGATGCGGCGCAGGATCTTCATGACGTTGGGACCGACGTGGATGCCGGCGCCCAGACGCGAGAAGTTCGGCGACTGTTCATAGACACGGACGTCGAATCCCTCTTGAAGCAGCAGCTTGGCGGCAGCGGCGCCGCCCAGACCAGCGCCGACGACGGCGATGCGGGGGGATTTGGACACGGGGTTCTCCTTGCAGGATGGTGAGAGACGGTGGGAACGGCTGTCACGCAACGCATCCCTCGCCGTTAGCAAAAGCAGGAATCGCGCCAATTTCGTTGACAGCTATTTACAGTGTATACGCTCTAATTTTTCTGGGAAACAGGAACACCACCTTGGTGCATGAAACCCGATGAATCACGATTTGAGTGCATACGCTGCACGAATCTGGGCGTCCGAGGGAGTTTGCCGTGACGATTGCTATTCGGCTCGCTCTTTGCAAGAATAGAACGTACACGCTTTTTATTCATGTAGCGAAAACCCTAACAAGCCCCTGGGAGGCAAGGCCATGACCAAGACATTCCGCATCGGACAGATCGTCCCGAGCTCGAACACGACGATGGAAACGGAAGTGCCCGCCATGCTGCAGGCGCACTCCACCCTGCGTCCGAACGACCGCTTCACCTTTCACTCCAGCCGCATGCGCATGAAGAAGGTGGTCAAGGAAGAACTGGCCGCCATGGACGCCGAAAGCGACCGCTGCGCCCTCGAATTGTCCGATGCGCGCGTGGACGTGCTGGGCTATGCGTGCCTGGTCGCGATCATGGCCATGGGCAAGGGCTATCACCGCGTCTCGCAGGAGCGCCTGACCGAGCGCACCGCCAGCAACGGCGCCACCGCACCGGTCATCACCAGCGCCGGTGCGCTGGTGGACGCCCTGAAGGTGATGGGCGCGAAGAAGATCGCGCTGGTCGCCCCCTACATGATCCCGCTGACCCAGCTCGTCATGGACTACATCGCCGCCGAAGGCTTCGAGATCGTCGACTGGCGCGCGCTGGAAATCCCCGACAACCTGGACGTGGGCCGTCATGACCCGGCCAAGCTGCCCGCCATCGTGGCCGGCATGAACGTGGCCGATGCCGACGTGATCGTGCTCTCGGCGTGCGTGCAGATGCCCTCGCTGCCGGCCGTCTCGCAAGTCGAAGCCGAAACCGGCAAGCCCGTGCTGACCGCGGCCATCGCCACGACCTACTCGATCCTGAAGGCCCTGGACCTGGACCCGGTCGTGCCGGGCGCAGGCGCCCTGCTCTCGGGCGCTTACCCCTACCAGAAGGCCTGACCGATGAGCACCAGCACCTACCAGTACGGCGGCCAGGTCCACGCCAACGGCATTCGCCAGCATTACCTGCGCTATGGCGGCAGCGAGGGTGAACGCGCCGGGCGCGATGCCGTGATCCTCATCCCGGGCATCACGAGCCCGGCCGTCACCTGGGGCTTCGTCGCCGAACACCTGGGCCGTGAGTTCGACACCTATGTGCTCGACGTGCGCGGACGCGGCCTGACCTCGTCGGGCCCCGGCCTGGACTACGGCCTGGACGCCCAGGCCGCCGACGTCGTGGCCTTTGCCCAGGCGCTGGGCCTGACCCGCTACGCCTTGGTGGGACATTCCATGGGCGGTCGCATCGCCGTGCGTGCCGCGCGCAGCGCACCTGCCGGGCTCACGCGCCTCGTCATCGTCGATCCGCCCGTCTCGGGTCCGGGCCGGCGCGCGTATCCGGCGGCCCTGCCCTGGTACGTCGATTCCATCCGCCAGGCCACGCTGGGCATGAACGCCGAGGACATGCTCAAGTTCTGCCCGACCTGGACGCTGGAGCAGCGCCAGCTGCGCGCCCAGTGGCTGCACACCTGCCACGAGCCCGCCATCGTGCAGAGCTTCGAGGACTTCGGGCGCGACGACATCCACGCCGACCTGCCCAGGATCACCGTGCCCCTGCTGCTGATGACGGCCGAGCGCGGCGACGTGGTGCGCGACGAGGACGTGGCCGAATGGCAGGGTCTGGCCCCGCAGACCACCCACGTGCGCGTGCCCGGCGCCGGCCACATGATCCCCTGGGACAACGAAGCAGGCTTCTATGAAGCCTTCGGCGACTTCCTGGGCAGCCGCGTGCGCTGAGCGCCGCGCCCCATCCTTCTTTGAGGAGCAAGCCATGTCCGTCAGCGATATCGACCTGATCCATGCCTGGAAGCAGGTGCTCACGCTGTCCAAGCTCGAACGCGGCCAGATCGTGACCGTGCTCACCGGCGCGGATACCCATCCCCAGACGCTGCGCTGCGCCATTGCGGCCGCCAGCGAAATGGGCGCGCGCGTGAACCGGCTCGATCTGCCGCCCGTCAATGCCGAGAAGTCGCTGAGCCGCGATTCGCTGGCCTACCTGGGCACCACGCCGCTCACCGGCAACCCGGCAGCCATCGCCGCGCTCAAGGCGAGCGACCTGGTGCTGGACCTGATGACGCTGCTCTTTTCCCCGGAGCAGCACGAGATCCTGGAAAGCGGCACGAAGATCCTGCTCGCGATCGAGCCGCCCGAGGTCCTGTGCCGCCTGGTGCCGACCGAAGGCGATCGCGCCCGCGTCACGGCCGCGGCCAAGCGCATCGAGGCCGCACGCGAATTCCACGTGACCTCCAAGGCCGGCACTGACCTGCGCTGCCGCATCGGCACCTTCCCGGCCATCTCCGAGTACGGTTTCGTCGACCAGCCCGGACGCTGGGACCACTGGCCGAGCGGCTTCGTGCTGACCTGGCCGGACGAGGGCGAAAGCAACGGCCAGGTCGTGCTGGACCGCGGCGACATCCTGCTGCCCCTGAAGGACTACGTGACCGACCCGATCACGCTGAGCATCGAGCGCGGCTACGTGCGCCGCATCCAGGGCGGGCTGCAGGCCGACATCCTGAAGGAATACATGGCCTCGTACGAGGACCCGGAAGCCTATGCCGTGTCGCACATCGGCTGGGGCTTGCAGCCGCGCGCGCACTGGTCCATGCTGGCCCACTACAACAAGGAAACGCACATCGGCATGGATGCGCGCGCCTTCGAAGGCAATTTCCTGTGGTCCATGGGACCGAACAACGAAGCCGGTGGCAGCCGCACCACGGCCTGCCACATCGACATCCCGATGCGCCATTGCAGCGTGACGCTGGATGGCGTGCACACCGTCATCGATGGCGTGGTGCAGGACGACGAAGGCCTGGCCCGTGGCCAGCGCCGCCAGGAGGGACTATGAGCACCACGACGACCGGCGCGCAGCGCATCCCGACCGAAGGCGTACAGGGCGACATCTCCGCCTACGCGCGCCAGGGCTTTGGCACGCAACTGCCGCTGAAGGCCCCCTTCGGGCTGCTCATCATCGACTTCGTGAACGGCTTTGCCGACCCGGCGGTGTTCGGCGGTGGCAACATCCCCGACGCGATCGCGCAGACGCGCGAGCTGCTGGCCCATGCGCGCGCCCAGGGCTGGCCCGTGGCGCACAGCCGCATCGTGTTTTCGGACGATGACGCCGACAGCAACATCTTCTGCCTGAAAGTGCCGGGCATGCTGACGCTCAAGGAAGACAGCCCGAACAGCGCCATCGTGTCGGAACTGGCCCCGGCCGCCGGCGAATACGTCGTCCGAAAGAGCACGCCTTCCGCGTTCTTTGGCACGATGCTGGCCCCGTGGCTGGCCCAGCGCGGCGTGCAGACGCTGCTGGTGGCCGGCTGCGTGACGAGCGGCTGCGTGCGCGCGAGCGTGGTCGACGCCATGCAGGCGGGCTTTCGGCCGCTGGTCGTGTCCGACTGCTGCGGTGATCGCGCCATCGGCCCGCACGAAGCCAACCTGTTCGACATGGCGCAGAAGTATGCTGCCGTCATGCCGATGCAGGATGCCTTTGCGGCCACCGCCGCGCGTCCGAGGCAGGCCTTCCGGCGCCCGTGCGCCGTGCCTGCTGCCTGCCCTGCCCTGACGGCCTCGCGCACCGGGCGCTCGGGTCCGGCAGCCCTGGTGACGGGATGGGCGTGTGCCGCCCGCCCCGACCGCGATGCGGCGCTCGCCGCCCACTTTCCCGCCCGCGCCGACGGGCCTTGCCGCCATGACCCTGCCACAGCCCAAATCCCTGCATGACGACCTGCTGAACCGGGCAGGCGCCCTGCTGGTGCTGCGCGAGCCGCTCGCCCCGCCCAAGCCGCCGCCCGGGCAGCCGGGCTCGCCCACGGACTACATCCAGGACACGCCCGAGATCTTCGTGGCCATCGTCGCCTGCGCGGCGGCGCCGGGCTGGCAGGCCATGGCCTTCAACGGTCACGTGGACCTGGGCACAGGCATCCGCACCGCGCTGGCCCAGATCGTGGCCGAAGAGCTGGACATTTCCCTGGATCGCCTGGACATGGTGCTGGGCCACACGGCGGCCGCCCCCAATCAGGGCCCGACCATCGCCAGCGCCAGCATCCAGATCTCGGCCGTGCCGCTGCGCCGCGCCGCCGCCCAGGCGCGCGCGCATCTGGTCGGGCTCGCCGCCGAGCGCTGGCAGGTCGAGCCCGCACGCCTGCGCGTGGTGGACGGCAACATCGGCTTTGCCGATGGCAGCGATGCCAGGACCGTCAACTATGGCGAGCTGCTGGACGATACGCAGGTGCGCATCGCGCTGGCACCCATCGACCAGACCGTGCCGGTCAAGGACGCGCGCGACTACCGGATCGTCGGGCGCGGCGCACCCCGCGTGGACATCCCGGCCAAGGCTACGGGCGAGCTCACCTTCGTGCACGACGTGCGCGTGCCCGGCATGCGCCACGGCCGGGTCGTGCGCCCGCCGCATCCCGGGCGCGACGGGGGGTCCTTCATCGGACGCTGCCTGATCGACGTGGATCGCGCATCCGTCGCCCACCTGCCGGGCCACGTCGCCGTCGTGGTCCAGGGCGACTTCGTGGGCGTGGTGGCAGACCGCGAGGAACAGGCCATCGACGCCATGCGCGCGCTGCGCGTGCAGTGGCGGCACGTGCCGCCCGCACCGGACCTGAGCGACGTGGGCCGCGCCATCCTGGCCCAGCCCGCGCGCGAACGAATCCTGGTCGAGCAGGGCGACGCGGCCGTGGCGGCGGCTTCTGCCAGCACATCGCTGCAGCGCCGCTACGTGTGGCCTTACCAGATGCATGCCTCGATCGGCCCGTCCTGTGCCGTGGCCGACTGCCGCGACGGCCGGCTCGCGCTGTGGTCGGGCACCCAGAATCCGCACATGCTGCGCACCGACCTGAACCGCCTGCTGGACCTGGGCGAGGACAACATCGACATCATCCGGCTGGAGGCCGCCGGCTGCTATGGCCGCAACTGCGCGGATGACGTCTGCGCGGACGCCGCCCTGCTGAGCCAGGCCGTGGGCGCGCCGGTGCGCGTGCAGCTCACGCGCGAACAGGAGCACCAGTGGGAGCCCAAGGGCACGGGCCAGGTCATGGACGTGAGCGCGGCCGTGGATGCGACGGGCGATCTGCTGTCGTACGACTTTGCCGTGCGCTACCCCTCCAACGATGCTCCCCTCATGGCGCTGTTGCTGACCGGCAGGGTGTCCGGCGAGCCCCGCACCCTGGAGATGGGCGACCGCACCGCCGTGCCGCCGTACCGTTACGCGTGCCAGCGCATCGCCTGCCATGACATGGCGCCGCTGGTGCGGGCCTCGTGGCTGCGCGGCGTGTCAGCGCTGCCCAACTCGTTTGCGCACGACTGCATGATCGACGAGCTGGCCCAGGCGGCGAATGCGGACCCCGTGGCCTTCCGACTGCGCCACCTGGATGACGAACGCGCGGCAGCCCTGCTCGATGCCACGGCGCAGCACGCCGGCTGGCAGCGCGGCACGACCGGCAGCCGCGGCGAGCCCGACGCCCAGGGGCGCCTGCGCGGGCGCGGCGTGGCCTACGCGCGCTACGTCCACAGCCGGTTTCCCGGCTTTGGCGCGGCCTGGTCCGCCTGGGTCGTCGATGTGAGCGTGGATCCGGTCAGCGGACGCGTGACCGTGGAGCGCGTGGTCGTGGGACAGGACACCGGCATGATGGTCAACCCCGACGGCGTGCGCCACCAGATCCACGGCAACGTCGTGCAGACGCTGAGCCGCAGCCTGCTGGAGAAGGTCGCATTCGATGGCGCCGGCGTGACGAGCCGGGAATGGGGGGCCTACCCCATCCTGGGCTTCAAGGCCCTGCCACCGATCGAGGTGGTGCTGATGCCACGCCAGGACCAGCCCCCCATGGGCGCGGGCGAATCCGCGTCGGTGCCGGGGCCCGCGGCCATGGCCAATGCGCTGTTCGATGCGACCGGCGTGCGCTTCTATGAAGCGCCCTTCACCCCGGACGTGGTGCGCCGGGCACTGGTGCACACGCAGCAGGCCCTGGCCGCGACCGTCTAGGGGACGCCGTGGTGCGGTCGTGGGCCAGGCCGGTGCGGTGTGCCCGACGGCCTGCGGCGCACCATGCGACAGGCCAAGCGGCGTGCGGCGTCCCGCGCGCTACCCGCCCCGCTACCGGCCCTCGGGCACGTAGATCATCCGCCCATCATCCAGCCGGTACGTGACGCCCGCCCGCGCGCCCTGCCCCTCGCCCATCTCGCCGCTCGACTCGTAGCGCGTGAGCTCCTCGCCTTCCTTGATCGTGATGCGCATGTCGGCCTCGCCCGGGTTCTCGATGACGACCACGCGCTCGCTCGCGAAGGGGTTGAGGGGATTCTGCGCGATCACGATCATCAGGATGCCGATCACGACCAGGAACAGGTCGACGAGGTTGACGACGGACAGCATCGGATCGACATCCTCGTCATCCAGGAAGCGGCTCATCGCACGGGCTCCGGCGCCAGACCGTCGAGCGATGCCGGGGTCGCCGCGGGCGCGGGCCCGGCGTGGCGCAGCTTCTCGCAGGCGCGCAGATCCTGCAGCAGCCAGCGCCGCCGCACGGTCAGGATGACGAAGCTGATGCTTGCGGCAAGCAGCGACAGGATCACGGCAGAAAACGCAGCGACCATGTTGCGGCCCACGCCGGCCCCATCGGCCTCGCCCAGCGCGAGCAGCGCCGGGCCCATGGGAATCATGGTCGCGATGAGCCCGAGCATGGGCGCGGTGCGCGACACGATGCGCAGGCCTTCCAGCCGGCGCAGGATCCACAGCTCCAGATCGTCGCTGGGCGCGATGCCGCCCGCGTCCTTCACGCCGGCGCTGGCGCGCGCGTACGCCAGCAGCGCGCGCGGCTGTGCGTCGCGGCGGCGCTGCCAGGCCTCGATGACGAAACCACCGAGCATGAAGACGGCATAGGCCAGCGCCGCGGCGATGAGCAGCAGGACCGGGGCAAGGAAGACGCGCGAGACGTCGTACAGCAGGATTTCGATATCGGCGAACACGATCAGGGACCAGGCAAAGGAGAGGGGAAGAGGCGGCGCGCGGCGCGGTGCTGGCGCCAGGCGCCCGCCCCCAGCAACAGCGCCAGCACGGCCAGCAGGCCGGCCAGGGAAGGACTGTCGGATGCGGCGGGGGCCGGTACGGGCTCGAGCACCTGACCGTGCACCGGCTCACGCACGGCATCGGTCGGGGTGGCTGCGTCGGGGTCGGGTTGCGGGCTGTCGCCGCCCGGTGCCGGCGCCGCGCCTGCCGATTCAGGCAAGGCAGCGGCGGCGTGGGCGGCCTCGATCGCCGGGGCGCCGGCATCCAGGCCGAAACCGCTGGCGGCCGGTGCGCTGTCCGGCGCCGCCGTGCCGGCCTGGGCTGCCGCCTGCGCCATCTGCGCGATGAAGGCCCGCGTCACGGGCGCGCCGGTGTCCACGCCGTGTTCCTGCACCAGCGTGTCCCAGCGCCGCGCCAGGGCGTCGCGCGTGTCCTGCGGCGCGTCCCAGTAGTCCTTGCGGATGGCCTCGGCCATGCGCTCCAGGATCTGCGCCTGCGCGGTCGGGTGATGCTGCTCGAACCACGCGGCCGTTCCCAGTTCGCGCGTGTCGGTGACGTAGGTGTCGAACAGCGCCTGCCATTGATCGGCACGCACCGTGGCGGCGTCCACCGCCTGCCAGCCAAAGAGATTGTTGGTGGCATGGAGGACTTCCAGCGTGCCGGCATAGCCCTCGGCCTGCATGCCGGCGATCCACTGCGGGTTGAGGTAGCGCGTGCGCATCTCGTCGGCCAGGAAGCGATCCAGGCCGGTCGTGCGCACGTCCGCGCGACGCAGATCGGACACCAGCAGCTGCGGGGCCTTGCCGTCGACGACCTGGATGGCGGCCGACAACCCGCCCAGGAACTCGAAGGGGTGGTCGCTGGACAGCACGCCCTGCAGGTTGGATGACCGGGCGAGCACGGCGGCCTGGGTGCCACGCAGCTGCTCGGCCAGCACGTTGGCCGCGGCCGGGCTCTCGCCCCAGCTGGCCTTGCCATAGGCAAAGCGGCTGCTGCGCAGGAACTGCTGGCCCAGCACGGCGTCGTCCTCCCATTCGGTCGAGCGCAGCGCCAGGTCCGGCACCCCGGTGCCGTACTCGCCCGGCGCCTGGCCAAAGATGCGGTGACTGGCAGCGGCCGTGGCCGCCTCGGCTGGCATGCCCTGGGTCATCAGCGCCTGCGCCACGCGGGCGTTGTTGGCGCCGATCGGGTTGCCGGGCTCATCGAGCGCGGCCAGGCGCGCCAGGGCATCATCGAGCAGCCGCATGAAGCCGTCGAACTGGTCGCGGTACACACCGGTCACCTGCACGACCACGTCCGTGCGCGGGCGCCCGAGCGCGGCCATGGGGACGATATCGAGCCGCGTGACGCGCCCGCCGGCGTCCCACACCGGCGTCAGGCCAAGGGCGTGCAGGATCTGGCCTTCCGTCACGCCCAGATGGCGGATCGTCTCGGACGACCACAGGCTGAACGCGAGTTTGTCGGGCCATTGCCCGGCATGCTCGGCGCGGAATGCCTGGACCAGCTGATCGTAGGCGATCGCCGCCGCATCGAATGCCGCGCGGGCCGGGATCTTGTCGGGCTCGAAGGCATACAGGTTGCGCCCGCTCGCGACGTCGGGATTGCGGATCGGATCGCCGCCCGAGCCCGGTGGCACGAGCCTGCCTTGCAGCCCCGCAAGCAGGCTTTCCAGTTCCTGCGTGTCGACGCGATGGCGCGCCAGTGCGCGGGCGCGATCGGCAAAGGCGAGCACGGCGGGCGGCAGGGGTCGGGCGAGGGGTGATGGCGCAGCGAGGGACGGGGGCTGGGCGCGCGATGGCGGCGGTAGCGCGGCGGGCGTGCCAGGGTTGTCGATGTCGGCGTCACGGGCGGCGTCGGCGTCGGCGTTGGCGCTGGCGTTGGCGTTGGTGTTCGCGTTGGCGTTGGAGTTGGCGTTGGCGTTGGCGTTGACGTTGACGTTGGCGTCGGCCTCCGCCATGACCGTGGCGCCAGGCGGGGCGTTGCCCTCTGATCCTGCGGTGACCTTGCCTTCAGGATCGGTCGGCGTCTCGGTCTGCGCATGGCTCCCCTCGCCGCCCAGCAATGCCTGGACGGCGATGAATGCCGGGCTACTCGCCAAGGCCTCGGGTCCGTCCACCAGCAGCGCCTCGTCATCGACGCCCAACGCCGCCTCGAACGGTGCCCCCAGCTGCTGCATGATCGTCGCCACGCGATGGTCCGGCTCGGCCGGCACGCCGAACGTGTGCAGGCCCAGCGGCATCGCCGTGCGCGCAAGTTCATGCAGGTGATCGTGCAGCACGCGCACCAGTCCGGGCGGATCGGCCTTGGCCGCCGCTTCGGTCCAGCCCAGGTCGGCCAGCATGCCGCCCTCCTGGGCCAGCGCCTGCACCCGCGCCAGCGCCTGCTCGCGCACCCCGCCCTCGTCCGCGAGCTCGACCTCATGGATGGCGTGGTGCAGGTCGCGCAACTGGTCGTACAGGCCCGCAGGCGCAAACGGCGGGGTCTGATGGCTGATCGTGACCGCGCGCCCGCGCCGGCGCGCCTGGATGGCCTCGCCCACGTTGTCCTGAATGTACGGATAAAAGATGGGCAGATCGCCCGCCGCCAGCCACGGATAGTCGCTGGCGGCCAGCCCCCGGTCCTTGCCGGGCAGCCACTCCTGCGTGCCGTGGGTACCCAGGTGGATCAGCGCATGCGCGTCGTGCCCCTGGCGCAGGTACAGGTAGGCGGCCAGATACCGGTGATCCGGCACACTGGCCGTGTCGTGGTAATGCCCATGGCCCTCCCCCTGGCGCGGCGGCTGCGGCAGGATCACCCACTGCCCCAGCCGCCAGCGCGGGATGATGAAGACGCGCTGGCCCTCGATGGTGCGCACGGCGGGATGCTCATCGGGGCGACCGGCATGGCGCAGCTCGGCCTGGCGCACGGGTGGCAGCGTGGCCAGCCAGCGCTCGTAGTCGGCCACCGGGAAAGTCGCGGCCAGGCCTTCCTGCAGCAGCACGTCGAGCGGCACCGTGCCGTAGACCGCCCCCAGCATGCGCTGGCCGGCGGCGACCACCTCCTCGGGCGTGACCGAGGGACCCACGTCGTAGCCCGCCTGCGCCAGCGCCGCCTGGATCGACACGAGGCTGCGCGGCAGATTCAGATGCGATGCCCCCAGGTTCTTTTCGCCCGCCGGGTAGTTCCAGAACATCAGCGCCAGGCGCTTGTCCGCGGGCGGCGTGTGCCGTAGCGCCACCAGTCGGCGCAGCTTGGCGACCAGCGCATCGGCCTGTGCCGGCAGCAGCGCTTCCACACCGGCGCGCGCTGCCGAGACGACCACGGGATCGACGACGCCCCAGGCCTCGGGCCCTGCCAGGAAGACGGCAGTGGTGCGCGCCGCCACGCCAGTGGGCGCAGCCAGCCAGTCGCCCGCCTCGCCCTCGCGAAAGCGCAGCGTCTGCAGGACCGGGATGTCGAGCGCGCGAAAGTCCTGCGTGCGGGCAGCGCCGTTCTGCAGATGCGTCATGTTGACCAGGGCATCGATATCGCCGCCCCGCAGCACCGCCGCCAACCCGCCCGGCGCCTCGCCGTCGAACCAGAACACGACGGGCTGCAGCCCGGCAGATTCCAGCCGCTGCACCAGCTCATCCACCGGCCGCGTCAGCAGGTCAGCCACGGTGCTCGATGAGATCAGCAGGGCGACGCGCCCGTGGGCGGGCCTGGGCGGGGCAGCGGCAGCGGCAGCGGCGGGCCGGGTGTCGCGCTGCCAGCGCAGATACGCCGCCAGATCCGTGAACACGTGCGGCGCGCGCGGGTGGTAGAACCCGGTCGGCGGCAGGCGGGTCGCGGCGGCCATGAGGCCGGCCCGGGGGGCTTCGCCGGCCAGCACGGCGGCGGCCAGCGCAAAGAAGCGCTCAAAGCCCGACCGACCGCCCGCGGCATAGTGCGCCGTCATCGGTCCGCCCAGGCGCGGCGCGAGGTTGTCCCAGGCGGGCGGCCCGCCGCCCACGGTCAGCTGCATCCGCTGCGGCTCGGCGGCCAGGGCCTGCGCACTGCGGGCCTGTACGGCCGTGCGGTCGTTGGGCCGCGGCGTGTCCAGCAGTACCAGATCCGCCTGCGCCACGGCCTGGCGCAGGTCCGCCGGCGCAATCGAATCCACATCCACGGCACGCAATGTCAGACCATTGGCCTGGGCAATCGGCGCAAGCCGCTGGAACTTCTCAGCCGAGACGAAGGCGTTGTGCAGCACCAGCACCTGCGGGTGGGCCGCGGACGCCATGCCCCCGCAGAGCACGCTCATCACCAGGGCGGCGAGCAGGCGCCCGACGCATGCCATGCCGGTGCGCATCAGAAGCGCGCCGTCAGGCCGGCGAAATAGCGCCGCCCCTCATCGGCCCGCGCATACACGCCGATATCGTCGTTGGCCAGCCGCTTGTCCGTGATGTTCTCCACCCCGGCATGCAGACTGAGGTTGCGGTTGACCGCGTAGTCCACATACGCATGCACCAGCGTGTAGCCGGGCCGATCGCTCTCGGTTGCCGAACGGTATTGCGCGCCCACGTACTGCACGCGCATGCGCGCCGTGAGTGGCGCCACCGGCGTCCACGCCAGCGTCGCGTTGGCGCGGTGGCGCGAGCGATCGGGCAGCGACAGATCCGTGGCGCGATTGCGGGCGTCCAGATAGGTGTAGTTCGCCTGCACCTGCCACTGCCGCGACAGGCGCAATGCCCCGGTCAGCTCCAGTCCCTGGAGGCGGGCGCGGGCGACGTTGTCGTAGGCCAGGCAGGTGCGGCCTGGAACGAAGCACGTGTCCTGACGCACGGTCTCGATCAGATTGCGCACATCGTTGTGGAACACGGTGGCGCCCACCGACCACGGACCCGGGTCGTAGGTCGCCCCCAGTTCGAAGGACTGGTTGGTTTCCGGTTGCAGGTCCGGATTGCCGCGAATGATGCCGCGCCCGCCCATCGCCGCCCAGGACTCGTACTCGGGCGACAGTTGCTTGAGCGTGGGCGCCTTGAAGCCGCGCCCGGCGCCTGCCCGCAGCGTCAGGTCCTCGAACGGGCGATACAGGAGGTAGGCGCGCGGACTGGCCTCCCAGCCGAAATCGGCGTGGTGATCCAGGCGCCCGCCCAGGACGACCTCCCACTGGTCGTTCAAGAGGACCTCGTCCTGGGCGAACACCGCGTAATGGGTCTGCGCCTTCCTGCCCGCGCGGTTCACGGTGGGGTCTTCCAGGCTTTCGCGGCGGGTCTCGGCGCCAAGCGTGACGCGCTGCAGGCGGCCGACGGCAAAGCCCGCCCGACCATCCAGCACGGTGTCCACGAAGCGGTTGGGTCCGGCGGCGTCCCCACCGTCGCTGCGCCAGCTGTCGCGCTCCAGCGTGCTGCGGTACAGCCGCAGCTGACTGTCGCCCCACCCCCACTGCCCCGTGTGCGAGACCGCGTAGCGCCGGCGCTGCACATCGGCGGTCGCGGCATAGGGCGATCCGCGCGTGGCGCCCCGCACGCCATCCTGGTCCTCGCTGCCGGCCGACACTGACGCATCCACGCGCTGGCGCGCGTCCGGCGTCCAGGACAGGCCGACGTGGCCGCTGCGCGTGCGTTGCCCATCCAGTGCCGTCAGGGCCCGGTTGCCGGCATCGCGCAAGGCATCGCGGTGACGGTACTCGCCCCAGGCGTTCAGCCCGAGCATGCCAGGCACCAGCGGCCCACCCAGATAGAAGCCGGCCTTGGCCTGGTCGCCATCCAGCCCGTGATCGTTGCGCACGACGTAGCTGCTGAGCGAGCCTTGCCAGGTGTCGGTCGCCGCACGCGTGATCACGTTGACCACGCCGCCCAGGGCTTCCGAGCCATACAGCGACGACATGGGTCCGCGCACCACCTCGACGCGCTCGATGGCCTCGGTCGGCACCCAGCCCAGCTCGAAGTCCGAATGCGCAATCGCCGAGGCGGACGCATTGATGCGCTGGCCATCGACGAGCACCAGCGTGTGCTCCGGGCTCAGCCCGCGGATCGAGATGCCGCGTCGCCCCAGCCCCACACTGCCGACGTCCACCCCCACGGTGTCGCCCACGGCGTCGGACAGATCGAGCACGGGCCGCCGGCGCAGGCTCGTGCCCTCGACCACGGACACGCTGGCCGGCGCATCGGCGACGTCGCGCTCGGCGGTGGTGGCCGTGACGACGACCGGCGTCAGCATGGGCGTGCCCAGGGGATCGCTGCCCAGGGACGGCAGGGTGCCAGGCGCGGCCGCCCAGGCGCAGGCGATGCTGGTCGCCAGGCAGGATGCCGTGGCGCAAAGCACGACCGCAGGACGCGGGACGCGGGCAAGTCGGGGAACGATGGGCATGGGAGAGCAACCGGCAGCAGGGCCTCAACACGGGCCCGAAGGAGCGCGATGATATAACATATCAATTACAAAGAGCAACGTGGGTAGGTGCAAGTCCCCGCTGCGCCCGCTCCCGCTGTGCCTGCCGCTGTCGCTTTCTCGGATCCCGCGGCACACGGCGCTCGCGCGGCCCTCGCCCAATGCCAGAGGGGCCCTTGCGGGCCCCTCCTGCCGATGCGTACGGCACCAGGCGTAGCTGACACGCCATCACCCTGTCCGCGCCAAAGGCATCCTCCTGCCGCGATCCTGCGTGTGGCCGCGTCAGGGCATGCGCGTCATCGCGTCGGTGCCCACTGCAGGCGCGAGATCTTGTCCGCGTCCTTCGGTCCGCCGGACTTGTCGACCACGTACACGCGGCCCTTCGCGTCGGCGACCAGGTCGTTGGCCTTGCCCACGCCGCCCAGGTTGGCCACGATGCGGCCATCGGCGTCCACCGCCGTGACGGTGCCCGCGCCACGACTGACGACGTAGGCGAGCCGCCGGGCGGGCTCGTATGCGACGTTCAAGGCGCCCGCGCCCACCGGCACGTCGTGCAGGACCTTGCCGCTGTCCAGGTCCAGGATGACCAGATTGTCGGTACCTTGCGCAGCGACGAAGAGGCGACGCACGTCGGGCGCGACGTCCACGCCGATGGCCGAGTCCGCACCGGGCACGGCGATGCGGCGCACGACCTTGCCCGCTGGGCCGTCGATCTCGGCGACTTCGGGCTGATTGAGGTTGACCGTGTACAGCCGACCGGACGCCGGATCCAGGCGCAGGCTGGCGGGCGAGAACGGCTTGCCACGACCTTCGATCGGCAGCGCGATGGCGGGCAGCGGCGCCAGCGTACGGGCATCGAAGACCGCGATCTCGGGCTTGGTGACCTGCGACACATAGACACGATCGCGCTGCGCATCGATGACCACGTCACGGGCATGGATCGCCGAACCGGTCTCGAACTGACGGCGCAGGCTGAGGTCCGCCAGCGCATACACCGCGATGGCATCCTGGCGGGTGTTGGTCACCCACAGGTTGCCGTTCTTCTCGTCGATGCCCAGGCCATAGGCCCCGGCGGCGCCCGCGTCCCCGGGCAGCGTGGCGACCGGGGCCTGGCGCCGGATGGCCAGCGTGTCGGGATCGACTTCGAGCAGGACCGACGCCTCGCGCGGCGGATACCCGGTGGCGGCCGTCACATACAGCGCGTGGCGATTCGGTGCATAGCCCACTTGATACAGGCCGGGCACGAGCGCGGCCTGGGTCATCGCCAGGTCCCGATTCGGCACCAGCGCCACGGCCCGGGAGATCTTGAGCGGCAGGACCTCGGCGTGATACGGGCCGAGCGTGGTGAGGACGATGGGATGAATCCCCGGCACCGCATCGGCCGGAACGGTGTAGCGGGCCTCGATGCGGCCCGCCTTGTCCGCCGTCAGGGCCTCGTCCATCAGGGGCTCGATCCCGCGCGAGAAGATGACGCGCTGCCCGGGCTTGAAACCGTCGCCGCCCACGTCCAGCACGGAGCCGGGCAGCGTCGGGCCGCCGGTGACGGGGTTGGCCCAGACCCGGCCCTGATACTGGGCGTCGGGGGCATCGAAGGTGGGTGCTGCCACCGCCAGGGTCAGGCCTGCGCCCACCACCTGGGTGGCGACGACGAGCAGGGCTGCCGTCAGATAGTGCGTTGTCATGTGTCGCTCCTCAGAATTCGTAGTCCAGGCGCATGCCGATCTCACGGCGCTCGCCCAGCATGGCGGCCACGCCCGGGCCGGACTCGTAGCGGAAGTAGGTCTTGTCGAACAGGTTGTTGACGTAGGCCGTCACGCGCACGCCGTTGTTCCAGCCATGGCCCAGCGTCGCGTCGACCATCGTGTAGGCGTCCAGCCGCACGGGCTCGGCCACGCCCGGTTCGATCCGGGACAGGCGCGACGCGGTGTAGCGGGCATTGCCGCTCGCGAACCAGCCGACCGCGTGACCCCAGCGAAAGCCCAGCACGGCCGTCGTCTCCGGGGCCCCGGCGAAGGCCATGCCCGACAGGTCGTCGTCCACGGTCTTGAAGTCCTGGAAGCGCGTGCGCAGCAGGCCCAGGCCGGCATACACGTCGAGCCGTCGCGTGGCGGCCCAGCTGGCTTCGAACTCCGCACCGTGCGAGCGCGAGCGCCCGGCATTGGCCACGTAGCCGGACGCAGGCTGCTGCGGGGTCATCAACAGTTCGACCTGCTGATCACGCCAACGCTGGTAGAAGGCCGTGGCAGACAGCGTGAGGCGGTCATCCAGCACGCGGCCGCGCCAGGAGAGCTCCAGGTTGCGTGCGCGCTCTTCGTCGTACTCGAATGGCTGGCCCGTGAAAGCCTGGATGCCGCTGCCACCGGGACGGTAGCCTTCCTGGTAGACGAGCGCGACACGCTGGCTGCCGGCGGCAAAGCTGCGTTCCAGGCCGAGCTTGGGCAGCAGGACCGTGCCGTTGGTGCGCGACTGGTTGTCCGACGTGACCTGGCCATCGACGCTGTAGAACGCACTCTGCCGCTGGCGCACGTGATCGACGCGGCCGCCCGCGAGCACGCGCCACGCTGGCGCAAACGCGTACGAGGCCTCGCCGAACAGGGCCAGGTTGCTGATGCGTGCCGAGTTGCGGCTGCGGTCCGTGGACAGCAGCTGCTGATTGCGCCACGCGCCCTGGCGCTCCTGGGCGCCGTACACGCCACCCACCGCGCGCCAGCGGCCCGACTCGTAGTTGGCGCGGAACTCCTGCGTGAACATCTTCTGGTCGAACTCGCCCGCCACCACCAGGAACTCGCCAGGCGTGCCGTCGTTCACGGAGTTGCGGCGCGTCAGCGATCGCGTCCAGCCCGTCTGGGCCGTCAGCGACAGCGCCTGGGAGACCACGTGCGTGATTTCCAGCCCGCCATTGTCGACCGTCGTGTCGCGCACGTCCTGGAACGCCGGCAGCGCCGACAGGCCCAGGTTGTCGCGATACATGTCGGGCAGCAGGTCGCCCCAGAGGTCCCCGCGTCTTGCGTCGTAATCCGGGGCGCCGGTGGACCATCCCGGGCCCATGATGTCGTGCCGGGCAGGACGGTCGAACGAGCGGGCATAGCTGAGCAGCACGCGCGTGTCCTGGCTGCCCGTGGGCAGCCACAGCAGCTTGCCGCGCAAGGTGTGGTATTCGTCCTTCATCAGGTCGCCATACCGGTCGTATTGGCGATACGAGGGGTACGACAGGTCCGAGTCCTTGCGCGACCATTCGCCACTGACCCGAAAGGCCAGCGTGTCGCTGATGGCATCGCCATAGGCCAGGCCGGCCTGGCGCCGCTGGTCCTGCCCCAGCGTGACCTGGGCGCGCCCGGACCGCGAGAACGTCGGGTCGGTCGTGCGCAGATAGATCGCGCCCGCCAGGGCATTGCGACCGGCGAGCGTGGACTGCGGGCCGCGGTAGATTTCCATCTGCTCGGCGTCGAACGTGCCACGCGCGCCGCGCCGCGTGCCTTCGGCCGTCTGCTGCACCCCATCGATGTAGAACGACGCGAGCGGCGCGCCGATGCCGCCGGGCGTCAGGCCTTCGGCATTGATGCCGCGGATGACGAAGCCGCTTTCCGCGGAGTCGCCGTTCTCGACGTTGACGGTCTGCCGAAACGCATCGCGCCAGCCATGCACCGTCGGGGCCTCGAGCGCCTCGGCACCGATGACGGTGAGGCTGGCGGTGCTGTCCGTGATCTGGTCGGCGCTGCGGTCGCCATAGATCCGCACCCCCTGAAGCTCGACGACCTCGGGCGCGGGCTGCGCCCAGGCGGCGCCGGCCAAGAGGCATCCCGTCATGCCGACTGCTGCACCGCGCAAACCGATCATCCCGTTCTCCAATAGCAATGATAACGGTTATTATTACAGAAGCTGCAAGACATGCCAATTTGTGAACGCATGAAACCGATGGCGGGCGCGCGCTCCCGTATAATTCGAGGTTGCTCCGGGGTGTGTCCTGCCGGCCGGCGGACGCTGAGATGACGACAATCGAACCCGTGAACTTGACTCGGATCATGCCGACGTAAGGAGAGCTGCCCGCGCGCGCCACATCGACGCCCGCCGGGCCTGCCGCCCCCAGGGCGGTGCGCACAGCGCGCATCCGAGTCATGTCGCCGGCGGCCGCCGGCACCGACCGAGGATGCGGCAACCATGACCCCCGCCGATGTGCACGCCCAGGCAGACGCCCTGCGCGCGGACCTGCTCGACTTCCTGCATCAGCCGGATGCGGGCGACGCCGCCTTCGATGCCCTGGCCCTGCGCCTCTTCGGCCTGCAGTTCGCGGCCAACCTCGCCTTTCGCCAGTACTGCATCCAGGAAGGTCGCACGCCGCGCACGGTGCGGCGCTGGCAGGACATTCCGGCCGTCCCCATCGATGCCTTCAAGGACGCCACGCTCAGTTGCGTGCCCCCCGAGGACTGCGCCCGGGTCTTCATGACCAGCGGGACCACGCGTGCCGACATCAAGGGCCGCCACCATCATCCCGACCTGCGCCTGTACGACGCCTCGATGACGCGCAACTTTGCGCAGCGCTTCATGCGCGGCGCGGACCGCCTGCCGATGGCGGTGCTCTTTCCGACGGAAGCGATGATGCCCAACTCATCGCTTGCGCATTACCTGGCGCTGGCGCTGGAACATTTCGGCGCACCCGGCAGCGGCTACGTCATGGGCGAGTCGGGCCTGGACGTCGACGGGCTCGTCGATCGGCTGCAGGCGGCCGAACGCGAGGGCACTGCGCTGGCCCTGCTGGGCGCGAGCTACGGCTTCGTGCACGCGATGGACGCGCTGCGCGAACGCGGCGTGCGCATCGCCCTGCCCCCCGGCAGCCGAATCCTGGACACGGGGGGATTCAAGGGTCAGTCACGCGAGCTGTCCGCGCCGGACTTCTACGCCGCGCTGGGCGCATGCTTTGGCGTGCCCCCCGCGGACTGCATCAACATGTATGGCATGACCGAGCTGTCCACGCAGTTCTACGACGACGGCAACGCCGAGCTGCCCTCCGTGAAGTCCGGTCCGCACTGGATCCGCAGCCGGCTGGTCGACCCGCTCACCGGGGCGGACGTGCCCGCGGGCGAGCGCGGGGTCCTCGCCCACACCGATCTGTGCAACATCAACTCGGTGGTCACCATCCTGACCGAGGACATCGGCGAGCACGCGTCGGGCGGCTTTCGCCTGCTCGGGCGTGCCCAGGGCGCCGATGCCAAGGGGTGCTCGCTGGTCGTGGACGCCTTTCTGCGGGCGAGCCAGGCATGAGCGGGCCGACCGCCTCGCCAGCCCACGGGCGCCCGGCAGGCGCTGTGCCGGAGGGGTTCGTCGCCGGCTACCTGCCACCGGGCGTGGCGCTGGAGCTGCCCTGCGACACGCGCGAGCTCGGGCCGCCCGGGCATCGCCTGACCCTGTGCGTGCCGCGCGCCGATGCCGCTGCCGTCAGCGCCGCGGCGCAAGCGGTGGCGGCCGCCCGGCGCGACGCGCTCGCCAGCCTGCCGGTGCTTGCGATCGTCGACGCGATCGACCGTGCGGTCGCGCGCATGCTCGATCCGGCGGATCCGGGCCGCCAGGCGGCCGATGCCCTTCTGCCCGCCATCACGGGCTTCGATGCAGACATGGTGCGCGAGGGGCTGAATGCCGCGCTCAAGGGCTTTCGCCGCGCCGAGCTGCTGCGCTGGCTCACCGAAGAGTTCGGCGACCCGGCTCTGCTGGACGACTTTCGCCCCTGCCCGCGCGGGGCGTGGTCACGCGCCTACGGGCCCGCCCTGGTCGGGCACGTGTGGGCGGGCAACGTGCCGGGCCTGCCGTTCTGGAGCCTGGTCAGCGGCCTCCTCGTCAAGGCCGGCTGCATCGGCAAGGTGGCGAGCGACGAGCCCTGGGCGGCGGGCTGGTTCGCCCGCACGCTGGCCGAGGTCGAGCCGCGCCTGGCCGGCACGATGGCCATCCTGTGGTGGCCGGGCGGCGATGCCGACTGCCACCGTGCACTGGCGCAGGCCACCAGCCCCCTGATCGTGTACGGGGGCGAGTCCACGATCGCCGCCTGGCGCGCGCTCGCGCCCGCGACGACGCGCCTGCTGCCGCACGGCCACAAGCTGAGCGCCGCGATCGTCACCGCCCCGGTGCTGGACACCCGCCAGGCACAGGCGGCGGCCCGTTTGGCGGCGCTGGACGTGGCACGCTGGGATCAGCAGGGGTGCTATTCCCCGCAAATGATCTACGTCGAACGCGGCGCTCAGGTCGGGCCACGCGATTTCGCGCAGTTGCTGGCCGGCGAGCTTGCGGCGGCGTCCCATCGCTTTGCGCGCCGCAGCCTGGACCTGGCTGATGCCCAGGCGGTGGCGAAGTGGCGCCAGGGCTGGGCACGCGCGGCGTTGACCGGTGCCGTGCCGCCTGGTGCCGACGCGAGCCCCGTCATCGAGGTGCTGGGCGCATCCGCCGCGCCCTGGGGCGTGGTCTATCTGGACCGCGCCGCCGACGGTGCGCAGCGCCCGCCGGGCCAGGCCGAGGCCGATCCCCGGTGGCTGGCAGGCCTCGCGCCCAGCGCGCTGAACCGCACGATCTGCGTCATCGCGGTGGACGACGCCGACGATGCGGTCCGGGCACTGGCTGCACACGGGCCCTGGCTGCAGACCATCGCTGTGGCCGCCCCGCCGCCGCGACTCTTTGCCCTGGCGGCCCGGCTGGGCGACGTCGGCGCCACGCGCATCTGCGCGCTGGGTGCGGCCGCCCTGCCCGAGCCCGGCTGGCACCACGATGGCCGCTTTCCCTTGCTGGACCTGGTCCGCATGGTGGACCTGGAGGCCGGCGCCGAACAGGCCGCCGAGTCTTTCACGGCGTATCGGGAATGACGATGCGAGGCGACCTGCTGCTGCAGCTGGACGATGTGGGCTTTGCCTATCCCGGCCAGGCGGCCACCCTGAGCGGCATCGACTGGCAATTGCCGCGCGGCGGCTTTCACTGCCTGCTTGGGCGCAGCGGCTGCGGCAAGTCCACGCTGCTGCGCCTGGCCGCGGGCCTGCTGCGCCCACGCACCGGTCGGGTATCGCTTGGCGGGCATGCCGTGAGCGGCCCCGATCGCGCAGCGGCCTTCGTCTTTCAGACACCCACGCTCCTCGAATGGCACACGGTGCTGGACAACGTCCTGCTGCCCGTGAGCCTGCGCACGCGTCCGGGCCCCGCCGATGCCGCGCGCGCGCATACGCTGCTGGCCTCCCTGGGTCTGGCAGGCCTGGCGGATCGTTATCCGCATCAGCTGTCCGGGGGCCAGCAAAGCCGCGTCGCGATTGCGCGCGCGCTGCTGCCCGGCCCCGAACTGCTGCTCATGGACGAGCCCTTCGCCGCGGTCGATACGCTCACGCGAGAGACGCTGCACGACACGCTGCTCGCCGCCTGCCGGGCTCACGGCACGGCCGTGCTGTTCGTGACGCACGACATCGCCGAGGCCGTGTACCTGGGTGATCGGGTCGCCGTGATGCAGGGCGGCGGCATCCGGGCAAAGGTCGACATCCCGCTGCCGCGTCCCCGCACGGCCGCCCATCGCGACGAGCCGGCGTTTCATGAGGCCTGCGCCCGCTTGCGCCGGCACCTGGAGGCCGGCGCATGAGCCCCGCCAGCCAGACGCCGGCATTGCCATCCATCGCGCCTGCCGAGCTGCCCGGGCGCGGCCGGCGTGGCGCGCCGCTCTGGTCGCTGGCGCTGCTGTTGCTGCTGGTCGGCGCCTGGGAGGCCGGGGCGCGCCTGCAGGACTGGTCGCCGCTGGTGTTGCCCGCGCCGTCGGTGGTCGCCCAGGCGCTGTGGCAAGGCCTCGGCTCGGGCTTTTTCTGGCCGCACCTCTGGCAGACGACCTGGGAGGTGTTGCTGGGCCTGCTGCTGGGTGGCACATTTGGCTTTGCGCTGGGGCTGGCGCTGGGCGAATCGGCTTTCCTGCAACGCCTGGCCATGCCCTACGTGGTGGCAAGCCAGGTGGTGCCCAAGCTTGCCCTGGCCCCGTTGATGACCGTGTGGCTGGGGTTTGGCACGGCGCCCATGGTCGCGATCACGGCGCTGGTGTGCTTCTTCCCCCTGCTGGAGAACACCCTGACCGGCACGCGCCAGACCGACGCCGCGCGCCGCGAGCTGTTTCGCATGCTGGGGGCCACGCGCTGGCAGACCCTGTGGCGACTGAAGGTGCGCAGCGGCCTGCCGGCCATCCTGGCGGGCCTGCGCATGGCCGTCGTGCTGGCCCTGGTCGGCGCCGTGGTGGGCGAGTTCATCGGCGCCAGCCGCGGCCTGGGGGCGCTGATCATCGCGGCGCAAGGGTCGATGAACACCCCGCTCATGTTCGCCGTGCTCATCCTCATCACCGCGCTCGGCCTGCTGCTCTATGGCGCGGCCACCGCCTTGCAGTGCTACCTGCTGCGCTTCTACGCCCCTTCGGGAGACCTCGTTCCATGAGACGTACCTTTCTGCGCCAGGCTGTCGCCGGCACGCTCGCCGGCATCGCCCTGCCCCGCCTTGCGCTAGCCGCCGGCGCCACCCCGACGCCGCTGCGCCTGGCCGGCTGGAGCAAGCCGATCACCGAAATCGTCCACCTGCTGGCCGAAGAAGACATGGGCTTTTTCCGCGATCAGGGCCTGGCGCTGACCTACCTGCCGGGTGCGGGCGGTGGCGATGCGATCCGCAACCTGCTGAGCGGACAGGCGGACGTGGCGTTCACGGACCCGGGGTCGTTCTTTGCCGCGCTGGATCAGGGCGCCAGGCTGCGCGCCTTCTATGACGTGTACCCGCAGAACGTCTTCAACGTCGTCAGTCGCGCCGACAGCGGCATCCGGCAGGCGGGCGACCTGAAGGGCAAGCGCATCGGCGTCTACAGCCTGGCGAGCGGCACGCGCCTGAACCTGCAGCTGCTGCTGCAGGAAGCCGGGCTGGCCGAGTCGGACGTGGAGATCATCGTGACCGGCGTGCTGAACTTCGTGCCGCTGATGCAGGGCCACGTGGATGCGACCGCCGCCACCGACACCGGCCTGGTCGTCGCACGCCAGCGCGGGCTTGCGAACCCCAACGTCATCGACGTGGCCGACCACCTGAACTACTCCAGCGACATCCTGGTGATGCGCGATGCCGACTATCCGGCGCGCGCCGACGACATGCGGCGCACGGCCCGGGCGTTTCGTGACAGCGTGCAGTGGATGATCGAGAATCCGCAGGACGCGGCCCAGCGCGCCACGCGCCTGGCCATCGACGGCCAGGACGTGGCCCTGAACCGGCAGATCGTCGACACCCGCATCCGCTCGAGCCAATCCGAGCTCACGCGCCGCGATGGCCTGGGCACGCTGGACCCGGCGTCGCTGCAGCGGGCCGCGGACGCGTACCACCGCCTCGGGCTCATCCAGCGTCCGATCCGGATCGCCGACGTGCTGGCCCCCGAACTGACCCACGACTGAGGCACGCCACCCATGGACTTTCAGGACAAGGTCATCCTGGTCACGGGCGCAAGCCGTGGCATCGGTGCGGCACTCGCGCACGCCTTTGCGAGCGAAGGCGGCACGGTGGTCGTCAACTATCGTCAGGACGACGCGGCGGCCGCGGCGACGGTAGCGCGTTGCGAGGCCGCGGGTGGTCAGGCATGGGCTGCCCGCGCGGACGTGACCGACGCGGCTGCCGTCCGGGCCTTGGTGGCCGACATCCTGGCCGAAACCGGGCGCATCGACGTCGTGGTGAACAACGCGTTCCAGCCCTACCGCTTCGACCCCGATACGCGGCCGCGCTTCGCCGAGCTGGACTGGGCGGCCTACCAGGCGCAGTTCGATGGCGCCGTGCGCAGCTGCCACGCGGTGTGCCAGGCCGTGCTGCCGGCGATGCGCCAGCGCGCGCAAGGCGCGATCGTGAACCTGCTGACCAACCTGGTCGACAACCCGATCGTGCCATATGGCGACTACGCCACGGCCAAGGCCGCGCTGACCGGCTTCACCCGCCAGCTGGCGGCCGACCTCGGCCCGCACGGCATCCGCGTGAACGGCGTGGCGCCAGGCCTGGTATGGCCCACCGACGCCAGCCGGGCCACGCGCGAGAGCATTCGCGAGCAGATCGCCGCCCAGACGCCGCTGCGACGCATCGCCACGCCCGCGGATGTCGCCGGCCCGGTCATGTTTCTTGCCTCGGACTGGGCGCGATTCGTCACGGGTCAGGTCGTGGTGGTCGATGGCGGGCTGGTCATGCGCTAGGCGGCACGCTGGCGGGTGTCGGGCCGCGGCGCGGGTCGCTCGCGCCAGTGCCGTCGCGCCTCCCACGCGCTACCCACGGGCTAGAATCGCGGTTTGATTTTTCGATCCCTGGTCCGCCTTTTGCGTGCCATTCCGACATGAGCCAGACCCAGCACCTCACCCAGCTCGGCACCCAGATCGCCGCCCCCACCTCGCCCGAGGAAGCGGTGCTCGAGCGCGTGCCCAATCCGCATCCGGACACCGCGTACGTGGCGCGCTTCACCGCGCCCGAGTTCACCTCGCTGTGCCCGGTCACCGGCCAGCCCGACTTTGCCCACCTCGTCATCGACTACGTGCCGCAGGACTGGCTGGTCGAATCCAAGTCGCTCAAGCTCTTCCTGACCTCGTTCCGCAATCACGGCGCCTTCCATGAGGACTGCACGGTCGGCATCGGGCGGCGCCTGGCCACGCTGCTGGAGCCTCGCTGGCTGCGCATCGCAGGCTACTGGTACCCGCGCGGCGGGATCCCGATCGACGTGTTCTGGCAGACGGATGCCCCGCCTGCCGGCATCTGGCTGCCGGATACCGGTGTGCCGTCCTACCGCGGCCGCGGTTGAAGGAGAATCGCATGGATGATGCCGTCAAGGCTGCACTGAGCCGCTGGCCGGATGTCCCCGCCGCGTTCGGCTGGCTCTCGCTGGACGGTCGTGGACACTGGCACCTGCATCCGGACGGCGTCGCCGCCCAGGGCGGGCCGGGCGAGTCCATCACCAACACGCAGATCATCGCCTTCATCCAGCGCAACTTCGCCAGCGACGACACGGGCCGCTGGTTCTTCCAGAACGGCCCGCAGCGCGCCTACGTGCGTGTGGACGCGGCGCCGCTCATCCTGCGTCGGGCCGATGCGGGCGACGGACTGATCGCGCACACCGGCCAATCCATCGGCGCCGTGTCGGGCTGGTGGCTGGCCGATGGCGAAACGCTGTTCGCGCAGACCGATCTTGGCCCGGGCGTGGTCGAGGACCGCGAACTGCCGCTTCTGCTGGAGCGCATGACCGTGCCCGACGGGGCAGCGCTGGGCGACTGGCTTGCCAGCCGCGCCGAGGCGCTCGATGCCGCGCTGCCGCAGGTCGTGCGGCTGCCGGGGCTGGGCGAAGCGCCGCTGCGAGCGATCGCCGCAGAGGCGGTTGCTTCGGAACTCGGTTTCGTCGCCAACCCCGAACCTGCGCCTGCTTCCTAATGGTCGCGTGGCGTGCAACGCACATTTCAGCACGTATATAGTGATTTCCATGCTTGACAGGGCCGGCGCTGCGGCGCGATAGTGGCAACGCACTCCCCCATTTCAAGGAAATCCAGATGGCAACCGGTGTGGTCAAGTGGTTCAACGCAGAAAAGGGATACGGTTTCATTACCCCGGATGACGGCGGCAAGGACTTGTTCGCCCATTTCTCCGAAATCCGTGGTGTTGAGGGTTACAAGACCCTCGCAGAAAACCAGAAGGTGAGCTACGAACCGGCCCAGGGTGCCAAAGGCCCCCAAGCGACCGGGATCACCCCGCTCTGACCCACGGCTCTGCGAATGTTCACGCCGCCCGGCTTTGGCCCGGCGGCGTTTTTGCTGTCCTGACCGACCACGGGCGTGCCGGCCGGCGCGCCCCGGATGACGCACTGCGCCGGCTCGTCCGGAGCAAGCGCTGTCGGGCATGACCTCTGCTATAGGCCGCAAGTTTCCCTGGGCCCGCCACTCACCGGCCAGACCATGTTCGAAGACATCCTGCTGCAAATCGCCACTACGGCCCGCGCCGAGTTCCAGGACCTCGCCGACGTGTCCGAAGTCACCCGCGTCATCCTGCGCCTGACGATGGCCGTCATCCTGGGCGGGCTGCTGGGCTACGAGCGCGAAGCCCATGGCAAGTCCGCCGGCCTGCGCACCCACATGCTGGTCGCGCTGGGGGCGGCCATGTTCGTGCTGGTGCCGTTGCAGGCAGGCATGTCGATCAATGATTCCAGTCGCGTCCTGCAGGGCATCATCGCAGGCATCGGCTTTCTGGGCGCGGGCGCCATCATGAAGTCGCGCGGCGATGGTCGCATCCACGGCCTCACCACGGCGGCCAGCATCTGGCTCACCGCCTCGGTCGGCATCGCCGCCGGCATGGGGCGCGAAGGCACGGCGCTCATCACCACCCTCTTCGCGCTGTTCATCCTGGGCGTGCTCAAGCGCTTCAGCCGGCAACTCGAACCCGCCCAGGAAAAGGCAGAGCGTGCCGAAGCCCGGCAGGCGGCCCGCGAGGATGATGCGATGGCCGATGAGAACAACGGCGTGCGACCGGGACAGGACGCATCGAGCTGACCGGCTGAACTCGGGTCTGCCCGCCTGCGCGGCATGGCAGAGGCACCATCCGTAACGCCTACAGCACCGGCGAGAACAGGCGCGCAAAGGCGTCGCCAAAACGTCGCAGCAGCGGCGCCTTGCGGTGCTCCGGCACGCGCTTGGCGCGGTGCAGGTCCTTGATGAAGGCGGCTTCCAGCGAGCCCGCCATCGTCGGGCCGTACATCAGGGCGCACACTTCGTAGTTGAGCTTGAAGCTGCGATTGTCGAAGTTGGCCGTGCCCACGAAGCTGCAATCGTCATCGATGAGCAGCGTCTTGGAGTGCAGCATGCGGCCTTCGAACTCCCACACCTTCACACCCGCGGCGATCATCTCGTCGTAATACGAGCGCGCCGCTGCGCTGACGATGCGCGAATCCGCGCGCTTGGGCACCAGCACCCGCACGTCCACCCCGCGCAGCGCGGCCGACGTCAGCGCCATCACGGCGGGCTGGGTCGGCACGAAGTACGGCGTGGTCAGCCAGGCCCGCTGGCGCGCCATGGCAATGGCGGCGACCTGCGCGCGATGGATGGATTCGCGCTCGTCGTTGGGGCCGGAATGCAGGATCTGGACGTAGTGCTCGCCGGCCGCCATCTCGGGCAGCAGCGCATCCGTCGCGGCGATCGGCGTCTTCCCCCGGCTTTCGTCGGCGGTGTAGTACCAGTCTTCCAGAAACACCATCTGCAGCCAGCGCACCGCCCCGCCTTCGATGCGCACATGCACATCGTGGTAGGCCATCGGGTTGACGCGCTCGTCCTGGTCGTCCGTGACGTTCAGCCCGCCCGTGAACCCGACCACGCCATCGCACACCACGATCTTGCGGTGCGTGCGAAAGTTGATGACCGGGCGAAAGCGCCGTCCGATGCGCGTGTCATGGAAGAACGCAAGCTCGCCACCGGCGTCGGTCAGCGCGCGAAAGAAGCGGCGACCTGCCGTCACCGATCCCAGCGCGTCGATCAGCAGGCGGATCTTGACGCCTTCCCGGGCCTTTTCGACCAGCAGGTCACGCAGCGCCGTGCCAATGCGGTCGGTGGCAAAGATGTAGTACTCGAGATGCACGTGGTGGCGTGCGTCGCGAATGGCCTGGAAGATCGCCTCGAAGGTCTGCTCGCCATCGACGAGCAGACGCACGTCGTGCGCGGTGGACAGCGGGTTGTCGCAGGTCTTGTAGGCCAGCCGCGCCATCTGCTGCACGCGCCACGGGGCGCCGCCCACGTGCTCGCGCGCCTGCGCGGTGTCCGCCTGGGCGGCGAGGGCCGCCCGGCTGCGCAGGCGGCGCAACCGCACGCGCTTGAGCCGCTGCGGTCCGAAGAAGTAGTAGATGAGGTACCCGAGTACGGGTATCAATGCCAGCGACAGCAGCCAGGCCACCGTGGTGGCTGGCGAGCGTCGCTGCAAAATGATCCAGAGCGCCAGTCCGGCCAGATAGATGGCCCAACCGACGCCCAGGATCGTCTGCCAAGCCAGGTCGCTCAGCAAAGTCGCCGCCGCGCGCGACGCCTGGCGCTCAGCGCGCCGGGATGACGCGGGTCGGGCCGGAGCCGCTGATCACCTGCACGCGCTGGCCGACCTGGATCGGGATGTCGGCTTCCTGGGCCACGACGCGGGTTTCGCCGTTGTCCATGCGCACCGTGATTTCGTAACCGGCCTGGCGCTGCACGCCACGCTCGACACCGGTGCCTGCCAGGGCGCCACCCAGGCCACCCAGGACGGTGGCGATGGTGCGACCGGTGCCGCCACCGATCTGGTTGCCGGCCAGGCCGCCGATCGCTGCGCCCGCAATGGTGCCGGCGCCCGTGGTCTGTTCGGGCTGGATGGTGATGTTGCGAACGTTCAGCACGGTCCCGTTGCGCGAGATCTGTTCACGCTGGGCCTGGCCGTAGTTGTAGACGTTGCCCGATGCACTGGGGGTGGCGCAGCCAGCCAGTGTGGCCGCCGCGACGAGCGCGCCGACGGCTGCCATCAGGCGCACACGGGATGCGCCAACGGGGGAACGGGTAGGTTGAGCTGCCATGATGCAATCCTTTGCACTGTCGAGAGACCCGATCATACCGGGTTCCCCAGCGCGGCTGGTAACAGGTTGGGACCACCTTCACAGCCAGAAGCGTGCCTGCTGCAGTGACTCTACAATGCGCGCCATGGACTCGATCACTCAGGCGGTATTGGGCGCTGGCCTACAGGGCGCGCTCCTCGGACGCACGCAAGGACGCCGCGCCATCCTGTACGGCGCGGCGCTGGCCACCCTGCCCGATCTGGACGTGTTCGTGCGCTATGCCGACCCGGTCTCGTCCATGACCTTTCATCGCGGCTTCAGCCACTCGCTGCTGATGCTGACGGCGCTCTCGCTGGTGATGACGTGGCTCGTGCGCAAGCTCTTTCCGCACGCGGCCTACACCGCCAGGCGACTGTTCCTGACCATCTGGCTGGTGCTGGTCACCCATCCCTTGCTGGACGCGCTGACCGCCTACGGCACCCAGCTGTGGTGGCCGTTCGAGCCCACGCCGACCGCGTGGTCCAGCCTCTTCATCGTCGACCCGGTCTTCACGATTCCGCTGCTCGTGACGAGCGTGGCGGCGCTGATCGTGGGCATCGGCGATCGCATGACGCGCTGGCTGCGCGCCGCCCTCATCTTCTGCGCCCTCTACATCGGCTTCTCGCTGGGCGGCAAGGCGCTGGTCGAACATCGCGTGACCGCGGCGCTGCAGCGCGAGGGCATCGCCGTCACCGAGGTGTTCTCCACCCCTGCCCCGCTCAACACGCTGCTGTGGCGCGTGATCGCCAAGGACGGCAGCGGCGACTACATCGAAGGCTTCGTGAGCCTGCTGGACCGCGAGCCGCCGCGCCTGACGCGACTGCCCCTGGGCGACGACCTGATGCCCCTGCTGGATGACTCGCCCTGGCACACGCGCCTGCGCTGGTTCACCGGTGGCTGGCTGCGCTACGACGCCGTGGGCGACACCCTGGTCGTGACCGACCTGCGCATGGGCATGGCCGGACATCACTTCTTCCGGTTCGCAATGGCCGAGCGCGCCGATGGCCAGTGGGCGCCCGTCGTGCCGCGCGACTGGCCGGGCCTGCGGGGCGGCGCCGACGAGCTGCGTCTTCTGCTGTCGCGCATCCTCGATCAGGACGTGGTGATCCCGCTGTCGCAATGGGACCGCTACATGCAGGAAACGCGTTGAGGCATCTGGCAGGCCGGTGACGCCACCGGTCAGCCACCCGCGTCAGGCAAGAAAAAACGGCCACTGCAACAGCAGTGGCCGTCTCTCTGGAACCCGCGACACCGTCAGACGGCGAGTTCGGATTCCGAGGGCACGTCATCCCCGGCACGCCCGGCCTTGGCCTTGGTCGACTTGCGACCCTTGGGCGGCTTGGGCGGCGTCGGGCTGCCGCCCGCCGATCCACCACCGCCACCGCTGGAGGCCTCGAACGCCAGCTGGACTTCGCCCGCGTCGTTGACGTCGACGGTGACACGTCCACCGTCCACCAGCTTGCCGAACAGGAGTTCGTCGGCCAGCGCCCGCCGGATCATGTCCTGGATCAGGCGATGCATCGGACGCGCACCCATCAGCGGATCGAAGCCCTTCTTAGCGAGGTGGGCACGCAGGGCATCCGTGAACACGGCTTCGACGCGCTTCTCGTGCAGTTGCTCTTCGAGCTGCATGAGGAACTTGTCGACCACGCGCAGGATGATGTCCTCGTCGAGCGACGCAAACGGGATGATCGCATCCAGGCGGTTGCGGAACTCGGGCGTGAACATGCGGCGGATGTCACCCATCTCGTCGCCCAGCGCCTTGTTGTTGGAAAACCCGATCGAGCGACGGTTCAGGTTCTCGGCGCCCGCATTCGTCGTCATGATGATGATGACGTTGCGGAAATCCGCCTTGCGACCGTTGTTGTCGGTCAGCGTGCCGTGATCCATCACCTGCAGCAGGATGTTGAACACATCCGGATGCGCCTTTTCGATCTCGTCCAGCAACAGCACGCAGTGCGGCTTCTTGCTGACCGCCTCGGTCAGCAGGCCACCCTGGTCGAAGCCCACGTAGCCCGGAGGCGCACCGATCAGGCGCGACACCGCATGGCGCTCCATGTATTCCGACATGTCAAAGCGCAGCAACTCGATGCCCAGCGTGAACGCGAGCTGGCGCGCGACTTCCGTCTTGCCCACGCCCGTCGGACCCGAGAACAGGAACGAGCCGATCGGCTTTTCCGGCTTGCCCAGACCCGAGCGCGCCATCTTGATCGCGGCCGCCAGCGCGTCGATGGCCGCATTCTGGCCAAACACCACGGCCTTCAGGTCGCGATCGAGCGTGGCGAGCTTGTTGCGGTCGTCGGACGACACCGACTGCGGCGGGATGCGCGCGATCTTGGACACGATGTCCTCGATGTCGGTCTTGCCGATCAGCTTCTTCTGCTTGGACTTGGGCAGGATGCGCTGGGCGGCACCGGCTTCGTCGATGACGTCGATGGCCTTGTCCGGCAGGTGGCGATCGTTGATGTAGCGCGCGGACAGCTCCGCCGCTGCGGTCAGCGCCGCCGCCGAATACTTGATGCCGTGATGGTCCTCGAAGCGGGTCTTCAGGCCACGCAGGATCTGCACGGTCTGCTCGACGCTCGGCTCGTTGACCTCGATCTTCTGGAAGCGCCGCGCGAGGGCGTGGTCCTTCTCGAAGACGCCGCGATACTCGGCATAGGTCGTCGCGCCGATGCACTTGAGCTGGCCGGAAGACAGCGCCGGCTTGAGCAGGTTGGACGCGTCCAGCGTGCCGCCGGATGCCGCCCCGGCACCGATGAGCGTGTGGATCTCGTCGATGAAGAGCACGGCCTTCGGATTTTCCTTCAGCTGCTTGAGCACGCCCTTCAGGCGCTGCTCGAAGTCGCCGCGGTACTTGGTGCCGGCCAGCAGCGCGCCCATGTCCAGCGAATACACGCTGGTGTCCTGCAGGACGTCAGGCACATCGCCCTCGGTGATGCGCCAAGCCAACCCTTCGGCGATGGCCGTCTTGCCCACCCCGGCCTCGCCCACCAGCAGCGGGTTGTTCTTGCGTCGGCGGCACAGCACCTGGATGACGCGCTCGACCTCGTGCTCGCGCCCGATCAGCGGATCGATGCGCCCGGCGCGCGCGGCGGCGTTCAGGTTGTGGGTGAATTGCTCGAGCGGGGACGGACGCGCTTCCGCGTCCGTTGGCGCCGCGGCTTCCTTGGGCGGTGTGGAGGCTGTCATCTGCGGTTGCTTGGTGATGCCATGCGACATGTAGTTGACGACGTCCAGGCGGCTCACGCCCTGCTGGTGCAGGTAATAGACCGCATGGGAATCCTTCTCGCCAAAGATGGCGACCAGCACATTCGCGCCCGAGACTTCCTTCTTGCCACCGCCCGTGGACTGCACGTGCATGATGGCGCGCTGGATCACGCGCTGGAAACCGAGCGTGGGCTGGGTGTCGGCTTCCGCCCCACCCGGGATCACAGGCGTGTTGTCATGCACGAACTGGCGCAGGTTGCGCCGCAGTTCGTCCACGTTCACGACGCAGGCTCGCAACACCTCCAGGGCAGAGGCGTTGTCCAGCAGCGCAAGCAGCAGGTGCTCGACCGTGATGAATTCGTGCCGGGCCTGGCGGGCCTCGACGAAAGCCATATGAAGGCTAACTTCCAATTCCTGGGAAATCACGCTTCCTCCATGACGCATTGAAGCGGATGCTGTTGTTCCCGCGCGAAGCGGCTGACTTGCATCACCTTGGTGTGGGCGATGTCGTGGGGGTAGACCCCGCACACGCCGCGCCCCTCGTGATGCACCTTGAGCATGACCTGAATCGCCTGCTCATGCCCCAGGGAGAAAAAGCGCTGGAGGACGAGCACCACGAATTCCATCGGCGTGAAGTCGTCATTGAGCAAAACCACCTGCCACTTCGGCGGTTCCTTGGTGGCGGTTTTGCTTTCCTGCGCCAGTTCCGGTGTTGTATCGAGCCCTGTACCCATGCGCCTATTCTATCCACATTTGGCCGGGCGGCCCACGGCCCGCACGTCGCCCGGTGGCTCATTGTCGTTCCGGGATGGACGACACCATGGCCTGGGGCAACCCGGCGTGCAGACACCGATACCCTGATGCCACCCATGTGGCGGCGCAGCAAGCAATTTCAAGGGTTACCGGATGAATCATCGCCACGCCACGCGCCACCGCTTGCATCCGGCGGCTGACTGTATGAAAATACAGGGGTTCCCAGTCAGTGTCACGCCATGATCCGTCTTACCGCTCGGCAGCAGGAAATCCTCGATCTGATTCGCGAGACCATCGAGCGCACCGGCATACCGCCCACGCGCGTCGAAATCGCGCGTGCGCTGGGCTTCAAGTCGCCCAATGCCGCCGAAGATCACCTGAAGGCGCTCGCGCGCAAGGGCGCGATCGAACTCTCGGCAGGCACCTCGCGCGGCATCCGCATGACGGCGCCCGCACCGGAGGCCGCCCCCGTCAGCCTGGCAGGCCTGCTCCTGCCCCTGGTCGGGCGCGTGGCCGCGGGCCATCCCATTCTGGCGGCCGAGCACGTCACGCGCCAGGTCGGCGTGGACCCTGCCCTGTTCAGCGAGCGTCCCGACTACCTGCTGACCGTGCGCGGCCTCAGCATGCGCGATGCGGGCATCCTGGAAGGCGATCTGCTGGCCGTGCGCAAGACCCAGGAAGCGCGCAACGGGCAGATCGTCGTGGCCCGCCTGGGGGATGACGTCACCGTCAAGCGATTCAACCGCCAGGGTGCTCGCATCGAACTGCTGCCGGAAAACCCGGATTTCGACCCCATCGTCGTGCGGGCCGATGACGGCTTCGCGCTCGAAGGCGTGGCGGTCGGGCTGATCCGGGCCCAGGGCCTGAACTGACGTTTGCCGGCTGCCTTGTCACGCAGCCGGCAGCCCTGACGGCCTTGGGGCCCCTGTCAGCCTGGATGCGCGGGCCGGCATCTGGTTGCAATACCCCTCAATCCAGCGCCTGATCCGCCGCCAGCCCAAGAAAAAAGGCACCGCCAGAAGCGGTGCCTTTTTCCATGCTGCAGAGCCGGATCGGGATCAGTGCTTGACCACGCCGTCCCGCGACTCGGACTCACCGGCCTTGACCGGCACTTCCGTCTTCTCGTCGTCGGGCAGTGCCTGCGGCATGCGCTCGAGCGCGTGCGTGAGCACTTCGTCGATCCAGCGCACCGGAACGATCTCGATCTCGCCCTTGACGTTGTCAGGGATGTCTTGCAGATCCTTGACGTTCTCGTGCGGGATGAGCGCCTTCTTGATGCCGCCACGGTGCGCCGCCAGCAGCTTTTCCTTCAGCCCGCCGATGGCCAGCACTTCGCCACGCAGCGTGATCTCGCCAGTCATGGCAACGTCTGCACGCACCGGGATGTGCGACAGCGCCGACACCATGGCCGTGGTGATCGCGATGCCGGCGGACGGACCGTCCTTGGGCGTCGCGCCTTCCGGCACGTGCACGTGCATGTCGCGCTTCTCGAACAGCACATCCGTCAGACCCAGACGGCGAGCGCGTGAGCGCACCACCGAGCGTGCGGCCTCGACCGACTCCTTCATCACGTCGCCCAGCGAACCCGTGCGCTGGATCACGCCCTTGCCGGGCATGTCCGCCACTTCGATGGTCAGCAGATCGCCACCCACCTCGGTCCACGCCAGGCCGGTGACCTGACCCACCTGGTTTTCCTTTTCCGCCACGCCGAAGGCATAGCGGCGAACGCCCAGAAAATCGGCCAGGTTGTCGGAGTTGACTTCGACGTGCTTCAGGTCCGGCGTCGTCAGCAGGCGCTTGACCACCTTGCGGCAGATCTTGCTGACCTCGCGTTCGAGCGCGCGCACGCCGGCTTCCCGGGTGTAGTAGCGCACGACGTCGCGGATGGCGTCTTCCCGCACCGTGATTTCGTCAGCCCGCAGGCCGTTGTTCTTCACGAGCTTGGGCAGCAGGTGCTCACGCGCGATGTTCAGCTTTTCCTCTTCGGTGTAACCCGACAGACGGATGACTTCCATCCGGTCCAGCAGGGCCGGCGGGATGTTCAGCGTGTTGCTGGTCGCGACGAACATCACGTCCGACAGGTCGAAATCGACCTCGACGTAATGATCCTGGAACGTGTGGTTTTGCTCCGGGTCGAGCACCTCGAGCAGGGCCGACGCGGGGTCACCGCGGAAATCCATGCCGAGCTTGTCGATCTCGTCGAGCAGGAAGAGCGGGTTGCGCACGCCGACCTTGCCCAGGTTCTGCAGGATCTTGCCGGGCATCGAGCCGATGTACGTGCGGCGGTGGCCACGGATCTCGGCCTCGTCGCGCACGCCGCCCAGCGCCATGCGCACGAACTTGCGGTTCGTGGCCTTGGCAATGGACTGCCCAAGCGAGGTCTTGCCCACGCCAGGTGCGCCCACGAGGCACAGGATCGGCGCCTTCACCTTGTCCACGCGCTGCTGGACCGCGAGGTATTCCAGGATGCGTTCCTTGACCTTCTCCAGGCCATAGTGATCGTCATCCAGCACCGTTTCCGCATTGGCCAGGCTGTTGTTGACGCGGCTTTTCTTCTTCCACGGCAAGCCGATCAGCGTGTCGATGTAGTTGCGCACCACGGTGGCTTCCGCCGACATGGGCGACATCAGCTTGAGCTTCTTCAACTCCGCATCGGCCTTCTTGCGCGCTTCCTTGGGCATCTGGGCCGCGACGATCTTCTTCTCGAGTTCCTCGAGATCGGCACCGTCCTCGCCCTCGCCCAGTTCCTTCTGGATCGCCTTGACCTGTTCGTTCAGGTAGTACTCACGCTGGCTCTTCTCCATCTGCTTCTTGACGCGCCCGCGGATGCGCTTCTCGACCTGGAGGATGTCGATCTCGGTCTCGAGCTGCGCGAGCAGGGCTTCAAGGCGCTCGCCCACGCTGACGATCTCGAGCATCTTCTGCTTTTGCTCGAGCTTCAGGGGCAAGTGGGCGGCGATGGTGTCCGCCAGGCGGCCAGGCTCGTCGATGCCGGCCAGCGACGTGAGGATCTCGGGCGGGATCTTCTTGTTCAGTTTGACGTACTGGTCAAACTGGGAAACGATCGTGCGGCGCAGCGCCTCGGTCTCCGAGCTCTGGCCGAGGTCGGGTTCGATCGGCACGAGTTCGCACGAAAAGTGGGAACCGTCGTCCGTGATCTTCGTGATGCGCGCGCGCTGGGCGCCCTCGACCAGCACCTTGACGGTGCCATCGGGCAGCTTGAGCATCTGCAGGATGCTGGCCACGCAGCCCAGCTCGTAGACGTCTTCCGCAGAGGGTTCGTCCTTGGCGGCAGACTTCTGCGCCACCAGCATGACGTTCTTGCCGCTTTCCATGGCCGTTTCCAGCGCCTTGATGGAGCGCGGACGACCGACGAAGAGCGGAATGACCATGTGCGGGAACACGACCACGTCGCGCAAGGGCAACAGTGGGAGGTCGATCGGCTCTGAGGCAAGTACCTGACTGGCAGACATGTAGGAATCCTTAAAGCGTGTATGCAAGCAGAGTGGGGACAAAAAAGCGGGGTTCAACCCCCGCTCGCAAACTGCGCTCCTGCTACTTGCCACCCGAGGCGGCCTTGGCGGGCTCCTCGGTGTAGATCAGCAGTGGCGGTCCGGCCCCGTCGATGGTCTGTTCATCCAGCACCACCTTGCTCACTCGCCCGCCTTCGGAGGGCAGGTCGTACATCGTGTCGAGCAATGCGGCCTCGACGATGGAGCGCAGACCCCGCGCACCGGTCTTGCGCTTCAACGCACGGCGGGCGATGGCCGACAGCGCGCCGGGACGCACGTCCAGTTCCGCGCCTTCCATGGCAAACAGCTTCTGGAACTGCTTGACCAGGGCGTTCTTGGGCTCGGTCAGGATCTGGATGAGCGCGGGCTCGTCCAGCTCGGTGAGCGTGGCCACCACGGGCAGACGGCCCACCAGCTCGGGAATCAGACCGAACTTGATCAGATCCTCGGGCTCGGCTTCGCCGAACAGCTGGCCCACGGAGCGTTCGGACTTGGACGACACGGAGGCCGAAAAGCCGATCCCCGAGCGTTCCGTCCGGTTGCGGATGACCTTGTCCAGGCCATCGAAGGCGCCACCGCAGATGAACAGGATGTTGGTCGTGTCGATCTGCACGAAGTCCTGGTTCGGGTGCTTGCGCCCGCCCTGGGGCGGCACCGACGCCACCGTGCCTTCGATGAGCTTGAGCAAGGCCTGCTGCACGCCTTCCCCCGACACGTCGCGCGTGATCGACGGGTTGTCGGCCTTGCGCGAGATCTTGTCGATCTCATCGATGTACACGATGCCGCGCTGCGCCTTCTCGACTTCGTAGTTGCAGTTCTGCAGCAGCTTCTGGATGATGTTCTCGACGTCCTCGCCCACGTAACCGGCTTCGGTCAGCGTCGTGGCGTCGGCCATCACGAACGGCACGTTCAGAAGGCGCGCGAGCGTCTGCGCGAGCAGCGTCTTGCCCGAGCCCGTGGGCCCGATCAGCAGGATGTTGCTCTTGGTCAGCTCGATGTCATCCGAGCGCCCGGAGGCGTGGCGGATGCGCTTGTAATGGTTGTAGACAGCCACGGCCAGCATGCGCTTGGCCTTGTCCTGTCCGATCACATACTGGTCGAGAATGTCGCGGATTTCAGCGGGCGTCGGCAAGCTGGTCTTGCCGGTCGCCTTGTCCTCGGCGGCCATCTCGTCGCGGATGATGTCGTTGCACAAGTCGATGCATTCATCGCAGATGAACACCGACGGCCCGGCGATGAGCTTGCGAACTTCGTGCTGGCTCTTGTTGCAGAACGAGCAGTAGAGCAGCTTTTCGCCGGAAGCTTTCTTGTCTGCCATGCTTTATCAGCCCTCGTCGGAACGGGAGGTCAGAACCTTGTCGATCAGTCCATACGATACCGCATCGGGCGTGGACATGAAGGTGTCACGCTCGGTGTCGGCTTCGATGCGCTCGATCGGCTGGCCGGTGTTATCGGAAAGGATGCGGTTCAGCCGCTCGCGCAGATCGAGGATCTCGCGGGCCTGGATCTGGATGTCCGTGGCCTGGCCCTGGGCACCACCGGAAGGCTGGTGGATCATGATGCGCGAATTCGGCAGCGCGAAGCGCTTGCCCTTCTTGCCCGAGGACAGCAGGAAGGCGCCCATGCTCGCAGCCATGCCGGTGCACAGGGTGGAGACGTCCGGCTTGACGAAATTCATGGTGTCGTAGATCGCCATGCCGGCATACACGGAGCCGCCCGGCGAGTTGATGTAGAAGCCGATGTCCTTGTCGGGATTCTCGGACTCCAGGAACAGCAACTGGGCGACCACCAGGTTGGCGGACTGGTCATGCACGGGACCCACCAGGAATATCAGGCGCTCCTTGAGCAGGCGCGAGTAGATATCGTAGGCGCGCTCTCCGCGACCGGACTGCTCCACCACCATGGGCATGAAGCCCAGGCTCGACGGCACCATCGACGCGCCGCCATGCATGGAGGCATAGAAATCATTGAAGTGATGCATCGTAAGTTCCCCTGGAATGTGTCACCGGCGGCCTGCGGATTGCGCGGCCGTCTGCTTAGTTGGCAGCGTTGTTGTTGCCCATCAGTTCGTCAAAGGCGACGTCCTGGTCGGTGACCTTGGCCTGGGACAGCACGTGCTCGACCACATTGTCCTCGAGCACGACCGCTTCGACTTCGGCCAGGCGGCTGCGATCCGACAGGTAGTAGCGCACGACTTCGGTCGGTTGCTCGTAGTTCTTGGCGAACGACTCGATCTTGCCGCGGACCTGTTCGGGCTTGGCCTGCAGGTTGTCACGACGCACGAGCTCGGAGACCAGCAGGCCCAGACGCACGCGGCGCTCGGACTCGGTGGCGAAGGCTTCGGCCGGGATGGGCATGCTGTCCGCGTTGGGCACGCCACGCTGGCGCAGTTCTTCGCGGGCGGCCTGCACACGGCTTTGCGTGTCGTTCTCGACCAGGGTCTTGGGCACGTCGAACTGCGCCGCGCCGGCCAGGGCGTTCATCACGCTGGCCTTGGTGCGGGCCAGCGTGCGGTTCTCGACTTCGCGCTCGAGGTTGGCACGGATGTCGTCGCGCAGCTTCTGCACGTCGCCTTCGGCCTGACCCAGCGACTTGGCGAACTCTTCGTCCACTTCCGGCAGCACGCCCTGGGCGACCTGCTTGATCGTGATCGTGAAGTTGGCGGTCTTGCCGGCCACCGTGTCCGAACCGTAGTCGTCCGGGAAGGTCAGCGGGAAGGTCTTGCTTTCGCCGGCCTTCAGGCCGCGGGCGGCCGTTTCGAACTCGGGCAGCATGCGGCCCTGGCCCAGGACGAACGAGAAGTCTTCGGCGGTGCCGCCTTCGAAGGCGACGTCATCGATCTTGCCTTCGAAGTCCAGCGTGACCTGGTCGTTGTCTTCGGCGGCGCGGCCTTCGGCCGGCTCGAAGCGCGTGCGCTGCTGGCGCAGGATGTCCAGGGTGCGCTCGATCTCGGCGTCACCCACGGTGGTCTTGGCACGCTCGACTTCGAGGGCGCCCAGCTCCGGCAGCGTCACTTCGGGGTAGACCTCGAAGGTGGCCACGAAGGCGATGGCGTCATCGGACGCGCCATCGGTCTTGGGCTCGATGCGCGGCATGCCGGCAACGCGCAGCTCGGCGCCGGAGACGGCCTTCTCGAAGGCGTCACCGACCTTGCTGTTGATCACGTCCATGCGGATGCCGGGCGCATGCGTGCGCTCGAGCATCGACATGGGCACCTTGCCGGGGCGAAAGCCCGGCGCCTTGGCGTTGCGCTGCGCAGCCTTCAACTGGGCCTGCACATCCTTTTCGACGTCCGCCACGGGGACGGACAGTTCGACGCGGCGCTCCAGGCCGGACAGAGTTTCAACCACAGGCTGCATGCAAAAACCTATTTGAGGAGATGTTGGATGGGTATCGCAGATGACGTGCGGGGCACGCGTGGCGCCCGCTGAACCGGGTATCCGGTCCTGCGCCAGCGCTGCCCCGCAACGTGACGAAAGAGGCTAGCCGACTGTCATGCCGCGATCGGCAAACCTGTAGTATAAAACATGCGCGCTTTTTCCCCTGTCAGTGGGGTCTGGCGCCGATTTGCGGCCGGCGCGGACGCAGGATCGCATACAGCAAGATGGCGCCGAAAGTCGCCGTTCCAATCCCGTTGAGCGAAAAATCGCCGAAGGTCAGGGTGAAGTCCCCCGCGCCCAGGACCAGGGTCACTGCCGCGACGATCAGGTTGCGGTTCTGGCTGAAGTCGACCTTGTTCTCGACCCAGATGCGCGCGCCCGCCACGGCGATCAGGCCGAACACCACGACCGACATGCCGCCCAGCACCGGGCCCGGGATCGCCCGGATCAGCTCGCCGAACTTGGGCGAGAAGCCGAGCACGATGGCGATGAGCGCGGCGATGACGAACACCAGGGTCGAGTAGATCTTGGTCACCGCCATCACGCCGATGTTCTCGGCGTACGTCGTGACACCCGTGCCGCCCACGCTGCCCGAGAGCATCGTCGCCACGCCATCACCCACGAATGCGCGCCCCATGTAGGGATCCAGGTCGCGGCCGGTCATCGCGGCCACGGCCTTCACGTGGCCCAGGTTCTCGGCGACCAGGATCACCACGATCGGCACGATCAGACCCATGGCCTCGGCGCGAAAGACCGGCGCGGCGAACGTGGGCAGGCCAAGCCATGCGGCCTGGCTCATGCCGCTGAAGTCGATCGGCGCGCCCAGGCCGGCCACGTTGGCGGCCAGGAAGTACACCACGCAGGACAGGATCAGGCCGGCGAGGATCAGCAGGCGCTGCAGCGTGCCGCGCGTGTAGACGGCCATGCCACCCACGCACAGGATCGTGATGATCGCCATGGCCGCGTCGAAGCCCGAATTGCCCACGGCGCCTCGCACCGCGATCGGCGCGAGATGCAGGCCGATCACCGCCACCACGGCGCCGGTCACCACGGGCGGCATCAGCGCCTCGATCCAGGCGGTGCCGCCACCGGGGCGCGAGCTCTGCCACCAGACCAGCGCGCCGACCAGGGCGTAGACCAGGCCGCACAGGATGATGGCGCCCAGCGCCACGCCGATGTTCGGGTTGGGGCCGCTGCCGGCGTAGCCCGTCACCGCAACCACCCCGCCAATGAAGGCGAAGCTCGAACCCAGATAGCTGGGCACCCGGCCGCCCACGAAGAGGAAGAAGATCAGCGTGCCCACCCCGGACATCAGGATGGCCACGTTGGGATCGAATCCCATGAGCAGGGGCGCGAGCACCGTGGAGCCGAACATGGCCACCACGTGCTGGGCGCCCATGGCCACGCTCTGCCCGGCGGGCAGGCGTTCGTCGGGCGCGACCACGGCGCCTTCGGCACCGTCGACGCGGCGCCAGCGGGGAAAGAATGTCTCGGACATGGGATGCAGGAGGAAGTTGGACGGCGCGGATCGCGGCCGGTGCGCATTATCGCCGTTCTTCCGGCAGCCAGGGGCGTGCGCATGAAACTTGCTTTCCCCGGCCTACCGCAACGACACCCTGCTACGGAGACTTCGTGATGACTCAAAAATCCTTTCGCGTGGACGGCGTTGCCGCCGGCTTCACCGCCACCCTGGAAAGCGAAACCGGCCGGATGGTGCGCATCGACCGCGACGATCAGCCGGGCACGCCGCTGCTGACGCTCGATCCGGTGGACCACGACGTGGCCCACGACCTGCAGGCGCTGTCGGACGAAGCCTTCCTGGACCGCGCGATCCGCCAGGCCATCGACGACGGCCTGATCGCCCGGGCCCTGGAGTCCGGCGGGCCGGTCGTGGCGATGCTGCGCGTCTGAGCGCTCGCTGGCGCAGCTCCACGTGACGCCCTCCGCCGGCGCGGGCCAGTCCCGTGCCGGTCCTGCGCGGATCCGGATTGATAAATTCCAGCCCCGGGTTTGATCAGAATGTTTTTCCCTGTCTGAAACCGGTTCACCGGTATTCTGAATCGACGGAATATCGACCGGATCGCATTGCATTGCCACGCGGGTCGACATCGACAATCAACGACCAACGAGGCAGACATGGGTCTTTTCCTGGATTCGATCGAGCACTGTGCACTGGCGGACTCGATCAGCGCCACGCACAGCATCACGCAACGGCGGCTGGACGCCATCCGCAGCGGCAACGACACCGTCAATGCCTTCGTGCACATCGGCGACGTCTCGCCGTCGCCAACCGAGGTCGCGCCGGACGCGCTCCTGCCCGATGCGCTGATCGCCGTGAAGGATCTGATCGATGTCGCCGACATGCCCACCCGCTGCGGCAGTCGCGCGGTGCATCGCGAAGCGCGCACGGACGCCGCCGTGATCCGCGCGCTCAAGGCCCAGGGCGCCGTCATCGCCGGCAAGAGCCACACGACGGAGTTCGCGATGAGCGGCTGGGGCGCCGGCCCCATGGGGCGTCCACTCAACCCTGTCGACGCGGATGACGTGTACTACACGGGCGGCTCGAGCAACGGATCGGCCGCCGCCGTGGCCAGCGGCCTCGTGCCCGCTGCCCTGGGCACGGACACCGGCGGATCGGTGCGCATTCCTTCGTCCTGGTGCGGCATCACGGGCCTGAAGGGCTCGCCAGGCTGGGTGGACACGCAAGGGGTCGCTGCGCTGAGCCAGAGCTTTGACGTCGTCGGCCCCATGGCCCGCACGGTGGCGGAAGTGACTCGCCTGTATCGCGCCATGCTCCCGACCGAGAGGCGCGTGGCCCTGGAGGCCGGCCTGCGCGAGGCGGCCGAGCGCCCGCTGCCGACCCTCCTCTTCCTGGACGACGCCAGCCTGGGCGACATCCACCGCGATACGCTGGCCGCCTATCGGGCCAGCCAGGCCCTGTGCGACACCCTGGGCTATCCGACGACGGTGCTCACCCTGCCGGTGCGGTTCGCGGACATGGCGCAGACGTGGGCCGGCATCTCGGAGATCGAGGGTTACCTGAATCATCGCGAGCTGGCGCACGACCCCGCGGCGTCCCTGGACGAGACCACGCGTGCGAACCTGCTGCGCCAGCAGTCCGCCACCACGGCGCAGTACCTGGCCCTGCTCAATCGCGCCCGCGACATGCGCGGCCGCCTGGAGCGGCTGCTGACGCCCGGCCAGTTGCTCGTCGTACCCACCACCAGTTCGCCGGCCGTGAAGCTCACGGCATTCGATCCTGGCCGCACGCTTGGCATCTACACCCGCTTCGTCAATCTGATCCAGGGCTGCGCGATAGCGGTCCCGAATGGTCTGAGCGCCGATGGCCTGCCCACGTCACTGCAGTTTGTCGGGGCCTATGGCCAGGACGCCGTCGTCCTCCACGCGGCCGCACACTGGCAGGCGCGCACGGACTGGCACGAACAGTTGCGCCAGTTGCACCGCCAGCAGATGGAGCGCCGGGCGCGCTGACGCGCCCCACCGGCCAGGCCGCGCACGCACCGCTTGCCCGGTCGCGTCAGGGCATGGCGCCCAGGCCGTCGGCGGCTTCGCCCGGCCGATGCACCGTCAGGAAATTCAAGCGCAGCAGGGTGTCGCGTGCCACATCCACGATCACATCCAGGCCGGAGTCGTGAATGGAGGTGGCGTACGAAATGTAGAAGCCCGCGGCTTCGATGGGCGGCTCGCATGCCAGCGTGCGAACGACGCCGGCTGCCAGCATGTCCTGCAGCAACGGCAATGGCAGGATGGCGATGGCATGGCCCGCGGCCACCAGGCGCGCGATCAGCGCCAGCGAGTTGCTGGTGTTCATCGACGGGACTTCCACGCCGCCCGCACTGAGCCAGCCTTCCACGACCGCATGCAGCGTCGACGGCGCAGAATGCGTACCGATCTTCATGCCGCGTGCGTCGCGCGGTCGAAATGGATTGGCCTGGATCGGAATCGTCGGTGACGCCACCCAGGCAAACGGCATCCAGCCGATGAATCGATCCGTGATTTCGGGCGCCGTGGCCGGATTCGTCAGGAATGCAATATCCAGTTCCTTGGCATTGAGTTTCTGATTCAACACCGATCCGACGTCGACCGTGATTTCCAGTTCCAGCGCGGGAAAATGCTCTTTCAGCTGCGTGATCACGGCCGTCAGGCCGACGGTTGCCGAGCATTCGTCGGCTCCGAGCCGCAGCTTTCCGGTCTGATTGCGATGCTTTCGAAAATGCTCGAGCTGTCGACTGCTGTGCAAGGCCTGTTCAGCGTAGCGCAGCGCAGCGGTCCCCGTTTCCGTCAGAAGCACGCGCTGTCGCGAGCGCTCGAACAGCTCGGCCTCCAGCGTGGCTTCCAGCTCGCGGATGCGCGCGGACACCGCGGGCTGCGTGAGGTGCAGGTGGCGCGCCGCCGCATGGATGCTGCCCAGGTGGGCAGCCCAGTAGAACGCTTCCAGCTGACTTAGGGTAATCCGCATGATAAGGAATTTCTTTCAAGTGAGCGGGAATGTTGAATTATTCAATGCGAAATTGCCGGTGATATTCTACTCCCGACCCGAATCCCATCGGCTTTTTCATCGAAAAGCGACTTCATCCGTATGTATCAGATCAATCCCCTGCCCGCGCCGATTCCCGAATCCGATCTGGCATTGCTGGCCCAAGCCGAACCCGCGACGGTGGGCCATTTCCGCACCACGGGATTCATGGATCCCGGCATCCGCGCGCACGCCCAGGACCTGCGCGTCGTTGGCACTGCGGTCACCGTGCGCATGCCCGGCACGGACGGCGGCATCCTGCATTACGCCGTGGGCTGCGCACGCGCTGGCGACATCCTCGTCATCGACCGATGCGGGGAGGCCGTGACGGCCGCCTTTGGCGGCGCCATGGCGTTTGCGGCTCGACAGGCAGGGATCGCGGGGCTCATCGTGGATGGCCTGGTGACCGACCTGGGCGAGCTGCGCGAGCACGGCGTTCCGGTCTGGTCGCGTGGGCCCTCGGTCGTCACGACGCGCCTGCTGGGCCTGGATGGCGAGTTCTGCGGCGTGGTGTCCTGCGGCGGTGTGTCGGTACACGCGGGCGATGCCGTCCTGGCCGACGAAAACGGCATCCTGATCCTGCCACGCGAGCAGATCCGCGCGGCCGCCGAACAGGCCATCGCTTTTCAGAATCAAGAAAAAAACACGCTGGCGCGCTTGCGATCCGGTGAAAAATTTCCAGACATCGTTGGCTCTCGATCCGTCATCGATCGCAATTCAAACTGCATAAAAACTTAATCGATCAGTCCATAAAAACAATCAAATTCTGATCAAAAAATATTATTTTCCAAGGAGCGGGTGATGAAAAGAATAATATCTTCGTTGATTCTGGCGAGTGCCGGTTTCGCCGTCGGGGCGGCCGAGCTGCCCAAGACGCATTTCAAGGTGATCGGCGGGGGCAGCCACAACTACACATTCGGTGCCGTGGAAAAGCCTTTCTGGGAGAAGACGCTGCCCGAGGCGTCGGACGGCCGAGTCACCGCCGATCTCACGGGCCTTGCGGAAAGCGGACTCAAGGGGCCCGAGCTGGTGCGCCTGATGCGCGTCGGCGCCATCGACGTGGGCATGGGCGTGTTCGCCTACGTCAGCAGCGATGACGCGATGTTCGAAGGCATCGATCTGCCGGGCATGGCACCGGACATCGACAGCGCGCGACAGGTGGCGGCGGCGTACCGCCCCGTGCTCGACCAGCGCATGCGCGAGCGTCATGGCATCAAGCTGCTCGCCACCGTGGCCTATACCGGCCAGGTGTTCTTCTGCCGGGAGCCGGTGCAGCAGCTCTCGGACCTCAAGGGGCGCAAGGTCCGCACCCGTGGGCGCAACATGGCCGACTACGTGAGCGCCCTGGGCGCGAGCCCCGTGACGCTGTCCTTTGCCGAAGTCGTGACGGCGCTGCAGACCGGCGTGATCGACTGCGCGGTCACCGGCATCGGCTCGGGCAACGCCGCGAAATGGTACGAGGTCGCCAACAACCTCTACAACCTGCCCATCGACTGGTCCGTGGGCTTTTATGGCATCGGCGCCAAGCGCTGGGACAAGCTGGACCCGGCGGTGCAGGCGCTGATGACCAAGGAAGCGCAGGTCCTCGAGGATCGGCTGTGGGACGAGACCAAGCGCGAAAACGACTTCGCGCTGGCCTGCAACACCGGCGTGGGTGATTGCGAGATCCATGGCAAAGCCAGCATGCAGGCGTCGGCACCCTCGGCAGAAGAGCTCGAGACCCTGCGCGGCATCGCCCAGGACATTGCCCAGGCCTGGGGCACGCGCTGCGGCGCCGACTGCGTGAAAGGCTGGAACGAGACCGCGGGCAAAGCCGCCGGCGTGACGCTGCAGTGAACCCGCATCACCAGCAAGGGGGTCTGTCATGACACCACACACCTTGGCGCCGATGCGCGCCCTGACCAAGATCGCCGGCATCGGCACGTGGATCGGGGGTACCCTGCTCCTGCTTTCGTCCGCGCTGATCCTGATCGACCTGACCACGCGCAAGCTGCTGGGCTGGTCGATCGGAGGCGCGGACGAGATTGCCGGCTACGTGCTCGCCATCGTCAGCGCCTGGGCGTTTCCCATCGCCCTGATGCGGCGCTCGCACATCCGTGTCGACATCGTCTACACCCACGTCCCGCGCAGCATGCGCATCGGCCTGGATCTGTTCGCACTGGCCTGCCTTGGCGTCTTCGTCGGGGTGCTGACCTTTCACGCCTGGCAGGTCCTGCTCGACTCGATCTCCTATCAGTCGGTATCGAACACGCCACTGCAGGTCCGGCAATGGATTCCGCAGTCGCTGTGGTTCGCAGGCTACGTGTTCTTCCTGGTCACGGTCATCTGCCTCATGGCGTGCTCGCTCTACCTGCTGGCCCAGCGTCGCACTCGCGAGATCGGCGCACTGATCGGCATCAGCTCGGTGGAAGAGGAGATCAGCGAAGAACTGCAACCCGACCTGGCGCCACATCCCACACCGCCGCTGCGCGCCCAGGAGTCCTAGATCATGCTCTCATTCACCGTCACCACCTTGCTCGCCCTCCTGGCGCTCAGCGTCACCGCTGCAGCCAGCGTCGGTGTGCTCGGCCTGGCACTGTCCGAGTTCTTCTCGCCACTGCCGCTCGCCAACGCCCTGGGTGAACTCGCCTGGGGGTCCAGCGCCGAATTCCTGCTGGTTGCCATCCCCCTGTACGTGCTCATGGGCGAACTGCTGGTCTGCTCGGGCGTTGCGGGCCGCATGTATGGCGCCGTGTCCAAATGGGTGTCGTGGCTGCCGGGTGGCCTCATGAATGCCAACATCGGCGCCTCCGCCCTCTTCTCGGCCACGAGCGGGTCCAGCGTGGCCACGGCCGCCACGATCTCGACGATTGCACTGCCCGAGCAGCGCAAGGCAGGCTACAACGCGCCGCTGTTCCTCGGTTCGATTGCCGCCGGCGGCACGCTGGGCATCCTCATCCCGCCGTCGATCAACATGATCGTGTTCGCCCTGATCGCCAATGTCTCGGTGCCCAAGCTGTACCTGGCCGCGACCCTTCCCGCGCTGCTGCTGACCGCCATGTTCATCCTGCTGATCATCGGCATCTGCCTGGTGCGCCCCGGCATGTCCGGCAAGCGTGTCGAGGTCAGCTGGCGCGACCGGATCGAGAGCCTGCCGCACCTGCTGCCGCCGCTGGCCATCTTCGCCCTGGTGATCGGGGTGATCTACGGCGGCATTGCCACCGCCAGCGAATCCGCCGCACTGGGCGTGGTCGCCGCGTTCCTGCTGGCCTGGTACAAGGGCGCCGTGAACCTGGCCACCCTGGCCCGCGCGTTCGAGTCGACCATGCGCACCACCGGCATGATCATCCTGATCACGCTGTCCGCGTTCTTCCTGAACTTCGTGCTGTCCTCGATCGGACTGACGACGCAGCTGGTGGACTTCGTGGTGGGACTGGACCTGTCCCCGATGGGCACGATGGTGGCGCTGATCGTGTTCTACATCCTGCTTGGCTGCTTCATGGACACGCTGGCCATGCTCGTCATGACCGCGCCTCTCACCGTGCCGATCGTGGTGGCCATGGGGTTCGATCCGATCTGGTTCGGCGTCATGCTGATCCTGCTGTGTGAAATGGGCCAGCTGACACCCCCATTCGGCATCAACCTGTTCGTCGTCCAGAGCATTCGCGGCGAGGGCAAGTTCATCGATGTGATCTATGGCGCCCTGCCCTTCTGCCTGGTGCTGCTGGTCATGCTCATCATCATGCTGATGGCACCGCAACTGGCGCTCTGGCTGCCTGCGCAGTTCGCCGTCTCGTGACGACCGGAACCTTCCCCGCACCTGCCGACTCCTTTCCTGCACTGACCCACATGACACTCGCGCATTCACAGACCATCACGCTGCCTTGCCAGCCCGCCGACGATGACGCCTTCGCGCCTTACGGGCGAATCGTTCGCCGTCCCGAGAACACCGTTGCCACGCTGGCCTCTGGCGCCGTCGAGTCCTGGAGCCTGCCTTTTGAATCGGGCTCGCCACCACAGGTGATGTTCAACCGGTATCACGACAAAGGCCGGGAGTTCTCGGTGATGGAAAAGCACCTGCAGGTGACGCAGTGCTTCTTCCCGCTGGGTGGGGTGCCGTACATCATGGTCGTCGGCCGGGACCGGCCCGATGACCATACATTCGGGCCGCAGCAGGTCAAGGCGTTCTACATCGAAGGCAACCACGGCGTGCTGCTGTGGCGCGACGTCTGGCATTCGCTGGCGCGCTTTCCCGTGGGGGCGGACTACATCGATCTGGCGTTCATCACCGACCGCCACACCCAGACCGAGATCGAGGACCATCTGGCAGGTGGCCCCAAGCCCATCCAGACCGCATTCATCGACTTCCGCGACACGCATCAGGTCAGCTTCCTGGTGAATGATCCCACAAGCCGCAGGGTGTAGCCGATACGACGGAATGTTTCTTGCTATCCTCGGCTCGCTTAACAACCGAACCGAGGCATAACGTGAAGCCCATTCCAACAACCATAAGAAAACTTGGCCTTTCCCTGGCCTTGGTCACCCTGCCCTGTCTGGTGCAGGCGGCCGATGCGCCTGCCATGATCGCCAAGGGCACCGCACCCGATCGGGTGCCTTTCCTCGTCGACGGCGAAGGCCGCACGCTGTACATCCTGGGCGACGGCAAGACCGACGCCGCCTGTGACGCCAAGTGCCGCGAGAGCTGGACGCCCGTGCTGTCGCAGGGCCGCCCGCTGGGCGACATGATCCTGCCGGGCCTGCTGGGCACCGTGGATCGCGAGGGTGGCAAGCAGGTCACCTACATGGGCAAGCCGCTGTATCGGTTCCAGGGCGACAAGGCGGCTGGCGACATGAATGGCCTGGCCGCCGGCAACCCCGCCTTTGCCCTGTCGGTGCTGGGCGAGCCCGAAGGCAAGCCGCAGGCCGTGGCCGAGGCTGGTCCCGTGCGCGAGGAGGTCGTTGCACAGGGCCGCGATCTGTTCGCACAGAATTGCGCGGCCTGTCATGGCGCCCAGGGCGAGGGCGCGTTCGGCACCCGCCTGCAAGGGTTCGAGCGCCTGAACAACGCGACGGCGCTGGCGCGCACCATCGTTCATGGCATGAACACGATGCCGGGCTTTGGCGGCAGCTTGTCGGACGAGCAGATCGCCGCGGTCGGCACGTTCGTGCGCAACAGCTGGACCAATGACTTCGGCGCGATGTCCGCCGAACAGGTCAAGGCGGTGCGCTGAGCGCCCCCGTCCCTCGCCCGGCCGCTGCGGCCTCGAACGACACCCGATCCGGAACCATCATGACACGCACACTCCTTTCCGCCGCCCTGGCAGCCTCGCTGTTTGCCGGCACGGCCATCGCGCAGGTCCAGAACTACCAGCCCATCTCCGACCAGGAAATCCTGGCGCCCAAGGATGAGGACTGGCTGATGTGGCGTCGCACCGTCGACAATCACGCCTACAGCCCGCTCGACCAGATCAACAAGGACAACGTCGATGACCTGCGCATGGCGTGGTCGTGGACGCTGCCCGTGGGCGGGCTGCAGGAAGCCGCCCCGCTGGTGCGCGACGGCGTCATGTTCCTTGGCCTGAACCTGGGCGTGGTGCAGGCGCTGGACGCGAAGACCGGCGAGCTGATCTGGGAACACCGCCAGAAGCTGCCGACCTTCACCGGTGGCTACCACGACCGCCAGGCCAGCCGCCAGCGCAACAACATCGCCCTGTACAAGGATAAGGTCTATCTGACCACGCCGGATTCCAAGATCGTGGCGCTGGACGCCGCCTCGGGCAAGGTCGCCTGGGAGCATCAGGTCCTGGACTGGGAAAAGGGCTATAGCTACACGGCCGGCCCGCTGGTCGCCGACGGCAAGATCTTCACCGGCACCTCGGGCTGCAGCATCGCCGGCACCGCGGGCGGCTGCTTCATCACCGCCCACGACGCCGACACGGGCAAGGAGCTGTGGCGCCTGAACACCATCTCCGGGCCGGAGATCGACGACAGCTGGGGCGGCCTGGCTGCCGAGAACCGCTGGGGCGGCTCGCCCTGGATCACCGGCGCGTATGACCCCGAGCGCAAGACGCTGTACTGGGGCGTGGGCATGCCCCTGCCCTACCCCGCCATCCTGCGCGGCAGCGGCGAGGGTGCGGCGCTGTACACCAACAGCACGCTCGCCATCGACGCCGAGACCGGCAAGGTCAAGTGGCACTACCAGCATCTGCCGCAGGACGACTGGGACCTGGACAGCCCGTTCGAGCGCGTGCTGGTCGAAAGCGAGATCGCACCGGCCCGGGAAGACGTGAGCTACCTCAGCAAGAACGTCAAGCCCGGCCAGAGCTATGACGTCATCGTCAGCGTGCCCGGCAAGTATGGCACCGTGTTCGTGCTGGATCGCGACAGTGGCGAGCTGCTGTGGGCGCGTGACACGGCGCACCAGAACGTCATCAAGGGCTACACCGAGGACGGCAAGGTCCAGACCAACACCGAACTCTTCCAGCGCTCGCTGGACCAGACGGTGACGGTGTGCGGCGGGCGCGACCTGGGCAAGCTGTGGATGGCGGGCGCCTACAGCCCGCTGACCAATGCCTTCTACGTGCCGGTGAGCGAGTCCTGCAAGGAGCTCACGCCGCAGGTGATCGAGGTGCGCGAGGGCGAGTCCGTCGGCGCCCAGGCCTCGGGCAAGGCCAGCTTCGCCCCGGGCGAGGACACGGTGGGCCGGGTGTACGCCGTGGACGTGAAGACCGGCAAGCTGCTGTGGGTACAGAAGCAGCCGGCCATCTTCAGTTCGTCGGTGATGACGACCGGCGGCGGCCTGGTGTTCACGGGCGACAGCATGCGCGAGTTCGCGGCCTACGACCAGAACGACGGCAAGAAGCTGTGGCAGGTGAAGCTGAACACCACCATCGGTGGCCACCCCACGACGTACAGCGTGGACGGCAAGCAGTACGTGGCGGTCGTCACGGGCCCGAACGCCCAGACGCCCGTGGCGCAGACGCTGTCGCCCGAGCTCAAGAACGTGGTGGACGGCGGGCACTCGCTGTTCGTCTTCGCGCTGCCGTGAGGGTGGGCGGTCCTGGCCTGGTTGGGCCAGGACCGCGAAGGGCTGACTGGGCCTGAGCGTGCATGAGCGCGGTGGCCTGTTCTGGCCTGATCGGGCAGGAGTGCGGTCGGATGGCCCCGCCAGGACATGCGGCGGGCTATGCGGGCCTGACCGTGCATGAGCGCGGCGGGCTGGCCCGCCCCGCGGCCTGGCGCATCGCCCTGACCGGCCATCACCGACGGGCTGCGCCGCCTGCCACCACATCCGCCGGCGACGCCATCGGCGGATGCACAAGGCCGCCCGCCGCCGCCCACGCCATCGCTTCAAGCCTGGGTGCGAAGCGCCAGATCCTGCAACCGGCCCGCGACGCGCGCCATGCAGATGGCGTCCTCGCTGGGAATCTGGCGCACCACGTCGCCGCTGCGCACATCCACCACCTGGATCACGACCCTGTCCGCCGTCTCGTCAATGCGGAACTGCAGGTGGGTCGCCCACGCCTGCAACCGGGCGTTGAGCCGGTCCACCACCTCCGTCGGCGCCGCAGCCTGCGCCTTGCCAGACGGATCCGCCAGTCGCGACGGCATGGCGGTGGCATCCGGCGATACGGCTACGCTGCGCACCGCCGGCGGGTGGGGCGGCAACGGCGGCAGCATCGGCACGGCGTGCATGCCGCTGGCGGGTGGTGGGGTGGCGATGGACATGGGATTCCCCTGAAGGCAAGCGACGGGATCGCGGACGTGCCTGCCTTTACGGGCATGGGCGCGCGAACTTAACGTGCCGGCGCCGCGCATGCGCAATACTCCCCATAGGGCCGGCGGCCAGGATGCGATAAGCTCGACAGACAACACCGACAAGAGGAGACCGCATGCCGCGAGCCACCGTCAATGGCGTGAGCCTGTACTACGAGGAAACCGGCGCGCCGTCCGGCAAACCCGTCGTCCTCATCAGCGGGCTGGGCACCCAGCTCACCCGCTGGTCAGAGCCGTTCACCGCCCGTCTCGCGCAGCGCGGCTGTCGCGTCGTGCGTCTGGACAACCGCGACGCCGGCCTGTCCGAATCGTTCGACGCCCACGGGGTGCCGGACCTGAAGGCCGTCGTGGCGGCCCGCGACGCCGGCCAGCGCCCGGCGCTGGCCTACACCCTGGATGACATGGCCGACGACGTCGCGGGCCTGCTCGATCACCTGGGCATCGCCCGCGCCCACGTGGCGGGGTCCTCGATGGGCGGCATGATCGCGCAACTGCTTGCCATCCGCCATCCGGCGCGCGTGGCCTCACTCACGTCCATCATGTCCACCACCGGCAATCCGGACCTGCCGCGCGCCACGCCCCAGGCCCAGGACGCGCTGACGCGCCCGCGCGCCGACCCGGTGCAGAATCGCGAAGCCTACCTGGACGACAACGTGCTTGCCGCCCAGATCATCGGCAGTCCCGCCTATCCCGTACCACCGGGCGTGCTGCGCGAGCGCATCGCGGCGGACCTGGACCGCGCCTATCGCGTCGATGGCTTTGCGCGCCAGTACGCCGCCATCGTCGCCGCGCCGGACCGCCGCGACGCGCTCGCGCGGCTGGATGTCCCGACCCTGGTCATCCACGGCAGCGACGACCCGCTGATCCGCCTGGAAGCCGGCCGCGACACTGCCGCCGCCATTCCCGGCGCGCGCCTGCTGGAGATCCCCGGCATGGGCCATGACCTGCCCGACGGCGTCCATGCCGCCGTCGTGGATGCCATCCTGGACATTGCCAGCCAGGCACACCATTGACCCACCCTTTGCCCATCATGACCGACCGCCTGTCACCCGAAGCTCGCACTGCCTTCCGTCACTTTGCGCCCGTCACCACGCGCTGGTCGGACAACGACGTCTACGGCCACGTCAACAACGTCGTCTACTACGCCTGGTTCGACTCGGTGGTGAACGCCATGCTGATCGCCCAGGGGCTCGCGCCCCACCACGGCGAAGGCGGACCGGACGACGGGCCCATCGGGCTGGTCGTGGCGACCAGTTGCCAGTACTTCGCCTCGGTCGCGTTTCCGACCCCGGTCGAAATCGGCCTGCGCGTGGAGGCCGTGGGCAACGCCAGCGTCACCTACCGGCTGGGGGTGTTCGTCGAGGGGCAGACAGACTGCCTGGCAGCCGGGCGCTTCACGCACGTCTACGTGGATCGCCAGACGCGCCGGCCCACCGCCTTGCCGGACGGGCACCGCCAGGTATTCGCCGGGCTGACGGTGGGCTAGTTAACCGTCGGCCCGCGGGGGCCGGGCGCGCGGGGCTGGCCCACGGCGCCCGCCAACCGTCCGGGCCGGTCGGGCTCAAAGGCCGGGCTTGAACGTCTTGTTCCAGAAGTCCAGGCAGTCCTGACGTCCTGCGGCAAGTGCCGGCAGATCGTAGGGATGGATGCGCGCAAGCTCGGCGTCGGTGAAGCCCACCCGCGCCGCAAGCTCGGGGGGCAGCACGGCGTCCTTCACCGTGGGCGCATAGCCCATGGCCTGGGCAAAGTGCATCTGGCCCTCGGGCGCCAGCAAGGCATCCAGGTACTGCCAGGCCTGTGCCTGATTGCGGCTGTTCTTGGGCACCCCGGCCTCGAAGGTGACCGGGACCGCGCCCTCGTCGGGGATCACGAAGTCGAGCGGCAGCCCGGCGTCCTGCCACTGCAGGGCACGCGCCTTCCAGATGCACGCCATCCAGACCTCGCCCGACTTGAAGGCGGCGGCCAGGGCTTCGTTCGAGGGGAAGACCTTGGGCTGGTTGGGCTTGAGCTTGGTGAGGAAGGCCTTGCCCGCGTCGAAGCTGTCCCCCTTGCCGCCCTCGGACAGACCCGCGAAGAGCACGTTGAAGTTGTACAGGATGTCGGAGAAGCCCACGCGGCCCTTGTACTTCGGATCGAGCGTCTGGGCGAAGGACGTAGGCGGCGTCGTGACGTGTTCGCGGTTGTAGACCAGCACCATCGCACTGAAGATGTGCGGGATGGAATACGGCGTGACGAATTGCTGGTACGCCGTGCCCAGATTGGGCACCAGCGCGGCCGTGGGCGCGAGCAGCGCACCGGCGGTGCTGCAGTCGTACATGTCCAGGTCGCCCAGCAGCGCCACGTCCATCGAGCCACGGCGCGCGTTGCGCTCAGCCTTGATCTTGGTGGCTCGTGCGGTGGCGTTGGCCGTCTCGTACAGCACGTTGATGTCGCGCGCGGCCATCGCCGGCTGGATGAACTTCTGCAGCAGGTTCTGGTAGTCGCCGCCCCAGGTGCCCACCACCAGGTCGGTGGCGGCCGCGTGCGACAGCGCGGGCAGGCCCGCCACGGCGGGCGCCAGCGCGAGGCCGGAAGCAGTCTTCAGGAAGCTGCGGCGATTCAGGTCGTTCTTGAACATGGTGCCCTCACACAAGGGGGTACGACGGCCCAGGATCGCCGGCAGGATTACCGGCGCCGGGAAACGGGATCTACAGATGGTTGTGGTGAATGAAACCGCCCTTCATGACCAGCGGTATGTGATCGCCCTGGCCCAACAGGCAGCTGATGTCGCGATACGGATTACCGTCCACGATCAACACATCGGCGATCGCGCCGGGCAGGATCTCGCCCAGGCGGCCCTGCATGTTGAGCACCTCGGCCGCGATGGTGGTCGCGCTCTGCAGGACTTCCTGGGGCGTGAGCACTTCGCAGCGGATGCGCAGCTCTTCGCTTTGCAGGCGGTGCGAGGGCCCCAGCAGGTCCGAACCAAAGCCCATCTTCACGCCGGCATTGCGAAAGGTCTCGAGCGAGCGCAGCCCGGCAATACGCACGGTGGCGATCTTCTCGACGCTGTCCATGGGCAGCCCGTACTTCGCGCCCTCGGTGGCGAGCGCTTCGTAGGTCACGAGCGTGGGCACGACGAAGGCACCCAGCTCGGCCATCAGGCGAGCGACGCGCTCGTCGATCAGGTTGCCGTGCTCGATCGTGCGCACGCCGCAGCGCACGGCCCGCTCGATGGCGTCGGCCGTGTAGGAGTGCGCCATCACATAGGTCTGGCGCGAACGCGCCTCGTCGACGATGGCGCGGATCTCATCCTCGGAATAGCCGTAGGCGGCGATCGGATCGGTGGGCGAGGCCACACCGCCCGACGCCATGATCTTGATCTGGTCCGCGCCCATCTGGAATTCTTCGCGCACGGCACGGCGCACGTCGTCCACGCCGTCGACGACCCGGCCGATGTCGCCCGCGCGAAAGCATCCGCAATGCCCCACCGGCCGCAGGAAGTCCGAGCGACGGCGCGGATCGCCATGGCCGCCGGTCTGGCTCAGGGCACGCCCGGAAATGAACAGCCGCGGCCCCACCACGATGTTTTCCTCGACTGCACGCTTCACGCCCCAGCCCGCACCGCCCGCATCGCGCAGCGTGGTGAAGCCGCGGCGCAGCATGCCGGCCATGATCGGCACCGAGCGCATGTTGATGAGCGCATCCGGCAGATCGCCCTGCCCGCTCAGGTCGAGCTGGGTGGCGTTGACGTGGCCGTGCAGGTCGATCAGGCCGGGCATCAGTGTCTTGCCGGCCACGTCGAAGACCTGCGCGTCCGCCGCCTGCAGGGGCTTGTCGGACACTTCCTTGATCAGGCCGTCTTCGATCAGGACGTCGTGGCCTTCGAGCAACTCGCCGCGGCGCGGATCGAGCAGGTTGGCATTCTTGAACAGCACGGGGGCGCTCATGGGGTCTCCAGGGGAAAGCGCGGACATCATGACTGCATCGTGCGCACGTAGCGCCGGTGGATGAGCCAGTTGGAAAGCAAGGCGATGAGCAGGGTCGTGACCACCAGCACCAGCGCGAGCGCCGAGCCGAAAGGCCAGTTCGAGGCGCGCGCGATCTGGTCGTAGACGGCGGGCGCCATCATCGTGATCCCCGTGCCACCCAGCAGCACCGGCGTGGCGTAGGCGTTCATCGACAGGATGAAGACGAGGAGCGTGCCCGCCGCGATGCCTGGGGTGGCGATGGGCAGCACGACCCGAAAGAAGGTGGTGAAGAAGTTCGCCCCGAGGTTCTGCGCGGCCTCTTCGACCGAGAAGTCGATGCCTTCGAGCACGCTTTGCAAGGTCAGGATCAGGTACGGCAGGACCACGCCCACGCTGCCCACGATCACGGCCGTGGGCGTGTAGAGCAGGCGCAGCGGCGCGTCGATCAGCCCTGCCCACTGCAGCACGTGGTTGATGAAGCCGGCATTGCCCAGGATGATTGTCCAGCCCGCCGCGCGCACGACGTTGCCGACCAGCATGGGAAACACGAGCAGGATGATGAAGAGGCTCTTGAAGCGGCTCTGGGTGCGCGCGAGGAAGTACGCCACCGGAAAGCCCAGCACGAGCGAGATCACGGTGCAGGAGGCCGCCACATAGAGCGTGTCGAACATCACCTTGTGGAAGTACGCGTCCTCAAAGAACTGCACGTAGTTGGCCAGCGTGAAGGCTTCGACCATCACACCGGTGGCGTCCGTCGTGTTGAAGCTGTAGCGCAGCAACAGAAGGATGGGCACGACGATGATGGTGAGCACCACCAGCGAGGCCGGGAACGCCAGGCTCGCGCCGACACCGGCCGACGAGGCGGAGGATCGCAACGGGGTCGCCATGACGTGTCCTAACCCTCGAACGGCACGCAATCGCTCGCGCGAAAGCACGCATGCACGCGCGCGCCCGGCGCAAGCGGTCGGGATTCGGCAAGCAGGCTGTTGGGCACCTGGCTGACCAGGGACGTGCCATCGTCGAGCCGGATGCGGACATCGATGATGGATCCGAGATGCGTCGCCGACGCGATCGTGCCTGGCAGGGCGTTGTCCAGCGCAGGCTGCACGCTGATCTGCACGCGCTCGGGCCGAACCCCCACGCTGCGCACGCCCGCGTGCACGGCGTCGACCGCCAGGGCCGTGCTGCCAGCCTCGCGCACGAAGCGGCCATCGCGCACCGTTCCGGCAAACAGATTCATCTTGCCCAGGAAATCGGCCACGAACAGGTTGCTGGGCCGGTCATACAGCGCCGCGGGCGCGCCCACCTGCTGCACCTTGCCATCGAACATGATGGCCATGCGATCGGAGACGGCCAGCGCCTCTTCCTGATCGTGCGTGACGAAGATGGTCGTCAGGCCGAGCCGCTGCTGCAGCGCGCGGATTTCCTCGCGCACCTCCAGACGCAGCTTGGCATCCAGGTTGGACAGCGGCTCATCGAGCAGGAAGACGCGAGGCTCGATGGCCAGCGCCCGCGCGATCGCCACGCGCTGCTGCTGTCCGCCCGACAACTGGCGCGGAAAGCGATCGCGCAGCTCGGTCATCCGCACCATGTCCAGGGCCGCGCGAATGCGCTTATCGCGATCGGCCGCGGGCATCTTGCGCATCTCCAGCCCGAAGCTCACGTTCTGCGCCACCGTCATGTGGGGAAAGAGCGCGTAGCGCTGGAACACCATGCCGGTATTGCGCTGGTGAATGGGCAGCCGCGTGACGTCGGTATCGCCGATGTGGATGCTGCCTGCCGTGGGCTCGATGAAGCCCGCGATCATGCGCAGCGTCGTGGTCTTGCCGCAGCCGCTGGGGCCCAGGAAGGCCACCAGCTCGCCATCGGCGATCTCGAGCGAGAAGTCGGAAACCGCCACCGAAGCGCCGAACTGCTTGCGCAGATTGAGAATGGAAACGTGCGCCATGCGTCACACCACCTTGCTGAGTTTGACGAAGCGGTCGGTGATCAGCATCACGACGCCGAGAAGGAGGATCTGCACACTGGCCACGGCTGCGATGGTCGGGTCCAGGTTGAATTCGAGGTACTGCATGATGGCGATGGGCAGCGTCGTGCGGCCGGGGCCCACCAGCGACAGCGACAGCTCCAGGTTCTCGAACGACACGACGAAGCTGAAGAGGCAGGAAGCCACGATGGCCGGGCGCAGCATGGGCAGCGTCACGCGCAGGAAGGCCACGCGCGGGCTCGCGCCCAGGTTGCGCGCGGCCTCCTCCACATAGGGGTCCAGACCAGCCATGCTGGCCGACACCAGGCGCACGGTCCAGGGAATGGTCAGGCAGACATGCGCGATCACGAGGCCGCCCAGGGTGCCCACGATGTCCCTGTCCAGGATGTGCTCCGCGGCCAGGTAGAACAGATAGATCGCCACGCCCACCACGATGCCCGGTACGAGCAGCGGCGAGAGCAGCATGGTGTTCACGCCCTGGCTGCCGCGAAAGCGATGCCGCACGATGCCGAGGGAGGCGGCCACACCCAGCACCACGCCGCACACGCCTGCCATCACGGCGACCTGCACGCTGGTGACGAAACCATTGACGAAGGCCGGGTTCTCCCAGGCGCGGGCATACCAGGACACGGTGTAGCCCGAGGGCGGAAAGCCCAGGATCGCATCACTGAAGAAACTGAGCCACACCACGAAGATCAGCGGACACAGCACGAAGAGATAGATCAGCGCCACGAACGCACGGTGCACGATGCGACGCCAGGGCGGCCTGCGCGCGGACCTGTCGTTCGCGGCACCACGGGGCAGCGGATTGCTTGGGGCCATGAAGGGCTCGTCGTTCGCCTGAGAAATCGGATCGCCGGGGCGCCGTGCTTGGCGCCCGCATGGAGCTGCGCCCGGATGCCAGGCGCAGCGCAGGCCAATCTACCAACCTCGCCCCAAGGGGTAAATCGCTGATATGGCATGTTCGCATGAGCCAAACGCATGCAAAATGACGTTTTCGTGCCTACGAGCCAATGCGGCTGCGGCCGCGCGTACCGCGCCGAGCGCCACGGACGGCGCCCTCGGCAGGACATTCTCAGGGTTTCCCCCAGGGGTCACCCGCGTCTTGGATTCCCCCACATCATGCGCATCTCGCCTTTGCCGCCCCTGCAGTACCTGGTGGCTTTCGAAGCGTCGTTCCGCCATCTGAGCTTCACCAAGGCTGCCGCCGAACTGCACCTGACGCAGAGCGCCATCAGCCGGCAGATCCAGTCACTCGAGTCCTTCCTCGGGCGCACGCTTTTCGTGCGCCAGCATCGCGCCTTGCGCCTGACCATCGCCGGCGAAGACTTCGCGCAGCGCGTGCACTGGCTGCTGACGATGTGCGCCGAAGCCACATCCGCCGTCATGAAACGCGACAGCAAGCTGGATCTCACGGTGGCGTGCTCGAGCGGGGTCGCCCTGCTCTGGCTCACGCCGCGCCTGCCGCGCTTTCAGGCCCAGTACCCGCACATCAACCTGCGGCTCATCGTCAAGGACGGGCTCGGGTCGATGACGCCCTCGGAATCCGATGTGGGCTTCTACTTCCTGCGCGCCCAGATACCGCAACCCTACGTCGGCCAGAAGGTCTTCCATGAAGACGTCTTCCCGGTCTGCGCACCCGGCTACTTGGCCGGACGCACACTGCGGCCCGCCGACCTGATCGGCGAGACCCTGCTGTTGCTGGAGGATGGCCAGCGCCAGTGGATGTCCTGGTCGGAGTGGCTGGGGCAGCACGGCATCGCCTTGCCCAAGAGCCCCAAGGCCATCATGTGCAATCACTATCCCCAGCTCGTGCAGCTGGCGATCCTGGGCCAGGGCGTCGTGCTGGCCTGGCGTCACATCATCGACAGCCTGCTGGACGAAGGCCTGCTGGTGCGGGCCACGCAGGAATCCGCCTCACACGGCGGTGCGTACCATGTGGTCTGGCCAGGCGAGCGGGCGCAAAGCCAGGCGGCCCAGGTGTTCACGCGCTGGGTGCTGGACGAGACGGCGGCGTAGCGGTTCGGGGCCCGTTCGGTGAGGGGCCAGTGCGGTCAGTTGTAGTGCGGTGCCAGTGCGGCGCGGTGCGGCTTGGTTCGGTGAGGTACAGGCGACACGCCTGACGCGGCGCGCGCGGCGCCAATGCGGCACGGCGTCAGTGCGACGCGACACCCTCGCGCCACCGCCATCGGCGCACTTCCGCGCGACTTGCGGACGACGCACAGCGCCAGCCGTCGGGGCCCACGGCCTGCCCGTATGCTGGGCAGCGGCATCGCGCATCGACGATGCACGCACGCCCTGATTGCCATGGAATTCCACACCCTGCCCCGCTGGCTTCGCGGGGGAATGCTCATTCTGCTCGTTGGCCTGCTCACCGCGTGGCTCTGGCCGCGCACGCAGGAAAAGGTCGTCCTGCTGGACAACGGGCGATGCACGATCCCGGATAGTCACGTCATCTACGACACGGGCGTGGTGTACCTGGACCTGCCCGCGTCGGCGTTCGACTCACCCGTCATCCAGTCCTACGCACCGCACGGCAGCTTCCGGCTGTCGCTCAACCGCACGCCGCCGGGCGATTCGGGGGCGATCGCCCAGGCCAGGTCCGATGCACAGCGCGATCAGGATGTCGACGATCCCGCAACCCGACTGTCCGAGGATGGCTTCGAGTGGTACGTCTTTGCCCATGGCCGCAGCCTGGGCTTCACACCGGCAGGCTTCGAGCCGCGGATGTCCGTGACGCGACGCCCTGGCGTTCTCGGCGGCACCAGCAGCCACGTCGTCGCCTCGCTTCACGACGACCTGGATGTCCACTTCCATGTGCTCGGCACCCGCACACGCACCGAGCTGCTGGGCGTGCATGCGGGCATTGCCGACTTCGTCGCGAAGCACTGCGTGTTCGATTCGCCAGGCTGACAAGCCCCGGCGGCGGCCCGTCCGTGGGCCACGGCGCGCGCCGGGGAGGCGCCGGGGAGGCGCCGGGGAGGCGCCGGGGAGGCGCCGGGGAGGCGCCGAGTGTGGCAGACCTTGCCGGCCGCAGACGCCGGCCGCAGGCCTTGTCCACCGTCGACGCCAGACGCAGGCGGACGCCTAGAACGCCGCCTCGTAGATCGCCCGCGCATCCGCCCGGGTGACTTCGCGCGGGTTGTTCACCAGCAGCCGCGTCTGCAGCATGGCGTCATCGGCCAGGCGATCCAGATCGGCCGTGCCCACGCCCACGTCCTGCAGCCGGGTGGCGATGCCGGTGGATGCCGACAGCCCGCCGCACCAGTCGATGAAGGCGGCCGCACGGGTGGGCTCGTCGCCAGCCACATCCGGCAGCACCACCGCGGCCAGCTCGGCGTAGTCGCGCTGCGCGGCCTGGCCGTTGAACCGCATCACATGGGGCAGCACCAGCGCATTGGACAAGCCATGCGGCACATGGAAGTGCCCGCCCAGCGGATAGGCAAGCGCGTGCACGGCTGCCACCGGCGCGTTGGCGAACGCCTGGCCCGCCAGCATCGCGCCCAGCAGCATGGCCTCGCGGGCCTCGCGATCGCTGCCGTCCTGGCAGGCACGCAGCAAATGTCTGGACAATAGCGACAAGGCCTGGCGCGCCAGGCCGTCCGAGACGGGATTCTTGCGGTGCGCGCTGGTATACGCCTCGATGGCGTGCACCATGGCGTCGATGCCCGTGGCAGCCGTCACGGCAGCCGGCAGGCCCAGGGTCAGCTCGGCATCCAGCACGGCCAGGTCGGCGTACAGCACCGGCGACACGATGCCCGCCTTGGTCGTGGCGCCGGTGGTCACGATCGACACGCACGTCACCTCCGACCCGGTACCGGCCGTCGTTGGCACCTGCACCAGCGGCAGGCGCGTGCCGCTCACCTTGCCCACGCCATACATCTCACCCAGCGATTGCGCCGATGCGCACAGCACGGCCAGCACCTTGGCCACGTCCATGGACGAGCCGCCGCCCAGGCCGACCACGACTTGCGCCTGTGCCTCGCGCGCGCGGCCGGCCGCTGCCAGCACCACCGCGTCCGGGGGGTCCGCCACCACGTCGTCGATGACGGTCACCTGCCAGCCGGCATCGGCCAGGCTGGCCAGCGCCGGCGCCAACACGCCGCTTTCGTGGAGGAACCGGTCCGTGATCACGCAGACCCGCGTGGGCGTCGGGTACTTGTCGCGCAGGATGGCGCCCAGGCGGCGCGCGGCGCCGTAGGCCAGCATCACATGGGGAACGGTCTGGAACTCGAAAGCCTGCATGGGGGTGTCTCCTGATGTTGCCGCGTGGCGAGGGCAGAGTTCGCGGGCGGATCCGGAAACGATATCGCGGGTGCGCGGACTTTGTCATCCACACGTCCCGGGGACTTCTCGTTCAGATCTGCGCAGCAGCCTTGCAGGGAACACGGCGAACGCGTTGGGCGTCCGTGCGTCCCCATTGACCAGCCACGAAGGCGAGTTCAGGGACGTCATCGCCAGCCCCATCTGCGCGGCCCACAACGGCGTCGTCTTCAGCGACGCCGCGCTCTTGGAGGACCGCCATGTGGGCGGTCTACGCGGACGGATCATCTGCGACGATGGGGCGCACGATGCTGTCGCAGGCGGCGCCGATGCGATCGCGCGGGATCGCCGTGCCCGGCGCGCGCTCCCATGGCCTGCCCCGGGTCAACGTCGCCTTCGTAGCCCTCACCGGCAAGCGGCCACTGCGGCGCAGGCGCGAGAGTGGCTCGGCCTGCGGCGACGCGTGCGGTCCAGCAAGTCCCCGCAGGTCGCCGCCCTGGTCAGGCGTTCCAGGCCCCGTGCGTCGCCGATAATGGTCGTCAATACGGCACACGACGGCAGGCTCGCCCATCGACTGCAACCTCGTCTGCGGGGCCACAAGCCAGGTGCCAAAGAACCGCCAGCCTGGCTGGCGGATCGCGCCGCCCGCAGACCGGTGCCTCGCCCCAGACGCGCTGGCCCGTCAACACAACCCCCCCCCTCTCAGATGACTAATCCCTGGCAATCCATTCCGCTTTCAGACTACGAGGGACACATGTCCCTGCCGGATGTCGGACAGTCCATCATGTTGGCACGTGAGCTGGAGACAGCGCTTCGCCTGCACCGTCCGGAGGCGTTAGCCATCATTGGATGCGCCGGAGGCAACGGCTTTGCCGAGGCATCCAGCCTTGGCGTTTCCCGGCTGGTGGGGATCGACATCAACCCGAGTTACCTTGCAGCGGCGAAACAGCGCTACGACGGGAAATTCACAAGTCTGGAACTCTTGCCTGCGAACATTGAAGATGCTCTTCCCGACATCCCTGAAGTCGACCTTGTGTATGCGGCTCTGGTGTTCGAGTACGTCGGAATCGAAAAAGCGTTGCCGGTCCTGAAAGCCATCTGCAGAGCTGGCGGACAATTGGTGGCTTTGCTGCAACTGCCGACAGAAGGACTGTCGCGCGTGTCTGCGTCACCCTACGCATCCCTTGGTGGCTTGAAAACGATCATGAACCTCGTTCCACCCGACGAATTCGTGGCGAGCGCACGCGCAGCCGGCTTTGCCATCGGATCACGTCATGTCGTCACGCTGGAATCCAGCAAGCAATTCCTGGTGCAGACACTCCACTTGCCGAGCTAGGCAGCATCGCAGGAGGCAGATCTTGGCGCTGCCAGGACAGTCTCCTCGCTGCGGCGTCAAGACCGGGGGCGGATCGACCTGCGGGCATACACGGCATTGCGATCGACGCCCGAGTGCGTCGCACGCTGCTGTTGAGGGACTTGCCCGCGTCGCGTCATGGCCTTCGGGTACCTGCCATCAGGGCTCTGTGGGCTGGGCCGACAGGCTACCAACCCATGCGAAGCCATGAAAAAAGGCAGTCAACGCGACGTTGACTGCCTTGGCTCCGACGACGTCCGGGGCTGTGGACCCCTCATCATCATCGGCTTTCAATTCGTTGGTGCCGTCGGCGAGACTCGAACTCGCACAGCTTTCGCCACTACCCCCTCAAGATAGCGTGTCTACCAATTCCACCACGACGGCTTGGCTCGCGTGCGTAACACTGTTGCAGCGCCAAGACCAAGACTATAGCACGAAACCTGGCGTCACAATACAAAAAGGGCCGCTTGCGCGGCCCTTTCCGATGACAGACCTGATTACTGCACGGGCGTCGGCTGACCGGGCGTTGCCGGTTCGCTGGTGGTCAACGGCTGCGGTTCGGCGCCCGGGGTGGGCTCGGTCACGACCGGAGCGTCCGCGGCCGGCGCAGGCACGGCTTGCGGGGCCGGCTCGACGGCAGCCGGAGCCTCGGACGCAGCCGGCGCAGCCGGCGTTTCCGGTGCAGGCGCCGGGGCGGCAGGCGCGGGCTCGGCCGCAGCCGGTGCGGGGACGTCGGCCGGTGCGGCCGGCGCGGCGGGGACACCAGCTTGCGGTGCTGCAGGCACGCCCGCGTCCGGGGCGGCAGGCACGCCGGCATCGCCGCCAGCGCCCGGCAGTTGCGGCACGGACGGATCCTGGTAGGTTTCCATCACGCCGGTGGGAACGGTGGCGGGCGCACGGGAATGGCTGAGATAGGCCAGGCCGACCGTGGTCACGAAGAACACGACCGCGGCCCACTTGGTGGCGCGCGACAGGAAGTTGGCCGCACCGGCCGCGCCGAAGAGGCTGCCTGCCCCGCCGCTGCCGCCCGCGCCAAAGGCCGAACCCATGTCGGCACCTTTGCCCTGCTGAAGCAACACCAGCACGATGATGCTGATAGCGGAGATCACCTGCACCGCCAGCAGCGCACTAAGAATCCAAGACATTAACCGCTCCCGATCCGGGCACCCGACTGGGCCCGGTGTTGATGGGGCCGCGCGTGGCGGCCGCTTCTGTCATTCGCGCGTCAGGCCGCCTGGCCTGCCGCTTCCACGATGCCTGCAAAATCCTTGGCGTCCAGCGCGGCGCCGCCAACCAGGCCGCCGTCGATGTCCGCCATGCCAAAGAGGCTGGCCGCATTGGCCGCCTTGACGCTGCCCCCGTACAGCACCTGCACCTGGGGCACGCCCAGGGTCTGCAGCTGCGCGCGGATGGCGGCGTGAACTTCCTGCGCCTGTTCGGGCGATGCGGTGCGACCCGTGCCGATGGCCCACACGGGCTCATAGGCCAGCACCATGCGGGCAACAGCCTCGGCACCCAGCGCCAGCACGGGCGCGAGTTGCGCCTGGATGACGGCCAGGGTGTCGCCGGCCTCGCGCTCGGTCAGGGACTCGCCCACGCACACGACGGGGGTGATGCCTGCGTCCAGCGCGGCCGTGGCCTTGGCCGCGACCTGCTCGCTGGTTTCCCCGTGCAGCGTGCGGCGCTCCGAGTGGCCGACCAGCGCGAAGCGGCAGCCGAATTCGACGAGCATGCTGGCCGCGACTTCACCCGTGAAGGCGCCGGACTTCTGGGCGCTGATGTCCTGCGCGCCCCAGAGGATGTCCGTGCCCTGCAGCGTCGACTGCACCTGGGCGAGATACGGGAACGGGGCGGCAACGCCGACCTGGGCAGCCGAGCCGGCGCAGGCGGGCTTGAGCGCTTCGAGCAGGCTGGCGTTGGCGGCAAGCGAGCCGTTCATCTTCCAGTTGCCAAGAACGAGCTTGCGGCGCGGTGCGGAGGGAGCGGACATGGGCAAACGAGGACCAAGCTAAGACGTAAGGAGGTCGCACACGCGGCAGATCGCCAAACGCAGCGTCGGAAAAACTCTTGATTGTAGCGTCTTTGGCGACGCTAGGCGCTGCGACGAAAGCTGCCCTGTGCCGTGGCCACCAATCCGCCGGCCGCATCGTACAGACGCGCTTCGGAAAAGAAGACGCGACGCCCGCCCCCGGTGACCCGGCCCTCGGCGCGCAGCAGCCCGATGGGCGCAGGCGCAAGGTAGTTGATCGCGAGCGAAATCGTGGCGGCATGACCGGCTTCGCCGCCGTCGTTCATGAGGCCGGCATAGCCCGCCGCTGCATCCAGCAGCGTGGCCACGATGCCGCCCTGCACCACGCCGCGCCGATTGCCGTGCGAGCTGTCGGTCAGAAGCGACAGCGACGCCTGGCCCGGCTGCCAGGCATCGATCACCATGCCGAGCGATTCAAGATAGGGATTGTCCAGGGAAGGCGTCGACATGTTGGGATGGGCGAAAGCGGAAGGGTCCGATAGTAGCGCAGGCCGTGAGAATCACGACGCCCGGTGATGCCCGACGTGGCGGGCGCCCTGCGGATGCGGGCCCCATCCGCGCACCGCCGCACTGCCCGCGGTGCGATCGTTTAGAATGTCGCCCTTGCGTCGGCCGACCTGCCGACACCGCCTGTGCCCCGGCCTCACCGCGGGCGCTGCGGACAGCATCCGGAAGCGTGGCAGAGTGGTCGATTGCACCGGTCTTGAAAACCGGCAACGGGCAACCGTTCGTGAGTTCGAATCTCACCGCTTCCGCCAGTGATGCGGAACAGGAGCAGTGGCGCGGCATCGTCCGGATCCCGCGGCCCTTCCATATCGCGTCAAGCCTGTCCTTCGTTCGCGCACTCGCTTAGAATGCCGCGCATGACGACACGTTTGCTTACCACCCTGATTGCATCGGCGCTGGCAAGCGCCGCGCTCGCACAGGCACCGGTGCCTGCCACCGAGACCCGCGCTGTCTCCGCGCTTCCCGAAACCCCCGCCATGCGCGACTGGTACCGGTCCGTCAGCGAGCGTGCCCGGCGTTTCATCAAGCTGCCTCGGGAATCCCCGATCGGCGCGCATGAGGTCGTGGTGCGCATGACCATCGATCCGCAAGGCAACATCACCGACGCGCTGCTGCATGCGAGCTCCGGCTATCCGGTGCTCGACGATACGGTGATGGCGGGCTTGCGCAGGATGGGCCGCTTGCCGACGCTGCCCGAGAGGATCGGCGCAGAGGGCCTGCAATTTGACGTGAACTTCAGGTTGTACGCCGGCACGAAGTCGGTGATGGAGCGCTGGGGGGTCATTCATCCGGGACTGGAGGACAAGGACCATCGCGTGCGATTCCAGGTCCCACCGCCCTTCGATATCGAAAGCCCTCGCTCGCGACCCGGTCATGCCTGGATCGTGGGGGTCACGTCGAGCGACGCCACGCTTGCCCCCCTGCCCGGTCAGACGCGCGTGTGTGACGTGAGCCTGCAGGTCCAGCGCCCGGAGTGGCGGACACTCACCCGGGACCAGCTGACTGCGCCGGCCCACATGGACCGGATCGAAGCGACCTTGCGCGCGGACGTCCACGCGCAGGACGCGGTCAGCTTGCCCATGAACGTGCGTTTCGGGCGCGTGAGCACAGGTCGCGAGATCGTGGTCACGCCACGGCATCGGCCCGCAGAGCGTCACTACCTGGCCATCGCCGACACGCCGGACTACCGGCTCTCGATGGCGTGTGCGAGCACCGAGGACCACTTCGCCCGCGCGCTGCCGCTGTTCCGCGCGATCGCCCACAGCGTGCAACCGCTCGACGCCGAGCCGGCCGTGGCCAAAGCCGCGTCGGCCGCCGGCGCGCCCCGCCCATGAGCGCCACCGCCCTCGCCTACGCGTTCCTCGCCATCTCCATTGCCCTGGAGGTCGCCGGCACGACGTTCCTGCAGCAATCGCAGCAGTTCACGCGGTTCTGGCCCAGTGCTGCCGTCGTCGTCTGCTACGGCCTGGCGTTCTATTGCCTGTCCCATGTGCTCAAGGTGGTGCCGGTGGGTGTGGCCTATGCGCTGTGGAGCGGCCTGGGTATCGTCCTGATTTCGACGATCGGCTACTTCCTGTTCCGCCAGCGGCTGGACGGCGCGGCCTTGCTCGGGATCGGCTTGATCCTGGCGGGCGTGATCGTGATCAACGTGTTCTCCAAGACCGTCACGCACTGAGGGGGCCGACAGCCGGGCATGGCGTGCGCAGCCTCGCACGCCCACCCCGACAGCCCACACCGACGTGCCGACGCCTTCCACCCTGTACCTACCTTCTCCAGAGCTGCCGTAGAGCCCCGCGCATGACACGCCACCTGTCCACTTTCGTCCTTTCCTGTGCCCTGTCAGGCAGCGCCGGTCTTGCGGCGAGCGCCCTGGCAGCCGACACCGCCACGCAGAACGCGCCAGCGCCGGCAACGGCCGGGTCCGCGGCGGCCAGCGTGCCGCCACCCGCCGCCGACACCGTGCCCCCTGTCCGCATCGATCCGCCCGTGCCGCCCGCCGATGCGGTCGACCCCATGGCCATGCAGACCTGGACGACGCAGATGCGGCAGCGCCTGACGCGCTCGGCTGCCGCACGATCGGAATGGCCAGCGGGCCGGCATCGACTGGTGGTCGAGTTCCGGGTAAGCCGGGACGGTGTCGTGTCCGACCCCGCGCTGGTGGTGGCCTCGGGCCACCGGGATGTGGACGAGGGCGCGCTGTCCGCCGTTCGGCGCATGGGCCAGCTGCCGCCGTTCCCGCCGAATGCGGGCGTCGACAGCCAGTCATTTCGTGTGCCGCTGGTGTTCGACATCGGCGATGGCGAAGGCCATGACGGCCGCACGCCGCGCGAGCAACGCTACCAGGATCCGAGCCGCCGGTTCACGGTGTCCGCGCCGGCCACGCTGTACATCCAGGGCACGCGCGAACGCCCCGGGTTCCTGCACGTCGTCGGCATTGCCTCGCACGCGGCCGGCCCGCAGCCGCTGCCTGGACGCTCGCGCATCTGCGACATGGGCCTGCGGGCCCAGCGCGAGGACCTGCGCACGCAGGATCAGGCGACGCTCAACGGTGCGGACCACCAGGCGGCGCTGGCCAACTACCTGAGCCGCAGCTACGCGCCCATGGGCGCCGTGGCCCTGCCCGCCGGGCTGGCCTTCGGCACGACCGCCAGCGGCCGCGAGATCGTCGTGACCCCCAAGGATGAACCGCACGAGCGCCGGTACATCGCGATGGCCGACACCCCGGACTACCGCATCATCGTCAGCTGCGCCACCCGCGATACCGACGTGGACCGCGCGCTGCCACTGTTTCGCGCGATTGCCGCTAACCTCGTGCTGCGGGCGCCGTAGGCGATCCTGCATAGCCGAAGGTCTCGTCGAGCCAGTCGAAGGTGCGCTGGTGGTACAGGCTGCGATTGAAGGCTTCGCAGTGTCCCCCCGCACCTTCGGCTGCCGTGAACACGATGCGCGTCTTGCGGGTTGACGCGATTGCCGCCAGCAGTCCTGCCCCCGCCGCCCCGGTAGGGTCGCTATCGGTGGCGGTCAACAGGGTCGGGCATCGGATCCGGCCCGCGACGGACATGACCTCGAATGTCGACAAGGCCGCCAGCGCGGCGAAGATGCTGTCCACGCCATGGACCCACTGGGCGCGCTGCACGAGCTTCCAGCGCAGCATCGGGTCGTCCGCGATGCGGCGCGCCACGCCGTCCAGCAGGTGCGCGTCGATGGCCGGAAAGGCCGCCTTCTGTGCTGGCGTGAGCATCGGCAGCATCGACACCACGGCATCGCGCTGGTCGCCCTGGCCCGGGTCGGCGATCAGCGCCGCGATCCGCGGCTCGAAGGCGGCGGCCCGGGGTGCCAGAAACCCGCCGAAGCTCCAGCCCACCAGGGCCATGCGGTCGGGATCGATCTCGGGACGGGTGAGCGCGTAGTCGATGACGGGCGACACCACGCTCTCCCAGTCGGGCCGCATGGCCATGCCGGTGCGATACAGCATCCGGCCCTGGCCCGGACCATCGAACAGCAGGCAGTTGTAGCCGCGACGCAGGGCTGCCGGCGCATGCGCAAAGAACATCTCCTGGATGTTCGAATCGTAGCCATTGGTGCAGATGAGCGTGGGTCGCGCCCGACCCGAGCCATCGACGCGGGCAAAGTACGCCGGCAGCGTCGTCCCCTCGAAGGGAATGTCGAGCACCTCGACCGGCGGGTCCGTGCGGCCGGCGGCCTGCTGGAAGGCAGCCACCTCGCGATCGAACGCCCGTAGCAGCCGCGGCTCGACCGGGTGCCCGAAGAGGGGCAGATAGGACGCCTGGTAGTACGCACTGGCGCGCCAGTCCGCTTCGCGCGCGCTGACGTGGTGGCCCGCAGCGGCAGACCGGGCGGCGGCGTCGACCAGCTTGTCGGCCAGCGCGCACCACGCGTCGTACCACGCATCGACGCCGCCCGCGCCGACTGCGGCCATCACGGCCTGGATCTCGCCCACCTCGGCGCCACCCTGGCTTGCCCTGCCAAGCACACGCCCGGCAAAGGACTCCCACATCGGATCATCACTGAACAACGCACGGCTGCTCTGCGGTTCCATCGCACCCTCCGTCAAAAGGCGTGGCGACTGCGGCTCGGGCAATCTAGCACGGGCCGCCAGGATCCGCGAGAGGACCGTCAGCCGCGCCCGGCGGTCAGGCGCGGCACCGCGGCCAGCAGCCGCTGCGTGATCGGATGCCGGGATTCGTGCAGCAGCTGATCCGCTGGTCCGCTGTCGACGATGCGCCCGCCATCCATGATGGCGATGTCGTCGGCCAGGTACTCAACCACGCTGAAGTTGTGCGTGATGAACAGATACGCCATGCCGGTTTCGGCCTGCAGCTCGCGCAGCAGGTTCAGGATCTGCGCCTGCACGGACACGTCCAGGGCGGAGGTCGGCTCGTCCAGGATCAGGACTTCCGGGCGCACGGCCAGCGCGCGGGCGATGGCGATGCGCTGGCGCTGGCCACCCGAGAACTCATGCGGGAATCGCGCCGCCGCATCGGCGGGCAGGCCCACGCGCCCCAGCAGCATGGCGATGCGCTCGGCGCGCCTGGCCTTGTCGGGCTCGACGTCGAGCGCGGTCATCGCCTCTTCCAGCACGTCGCCCACGCGCATGCGCGGGTTGAGCGAGGCGAAGGGATCCTGGAACACGATCTGCACGCGGCGGCGCAAGGCCCGCAGCGCGCGGGCCTTGGCGTGGAGCAGATCCTCGCCACCGAGGATCGCTTCTCCGCCGATGTCCGCCGTGCGGTCCAGCAGCCGCATCAGGGCCTTGCCCGTGGTGGTCTTGCCGCAGCCGGACTCGCCCAGCAGGGCAAAGGTGCGCCCCGGCAGCAAGGCAAAGCTGACCCCGTCCACGGCCTTGACCTCGCCGACGCGACGGCGCAGCACGCCCTTGCGGATCGGGTAATGCACGGTCAGGTCGCGCACGACCAGGATGGGCTCGGCAGCAGGGGCGGATGCGGGCGCCGCAGAGGACGTCGCGCGGGCGCCAGGCGCGGGCGGCACGCCGGCCGGGGATGCGGAATCGGCGAACGGGCCTGCCGGGCGGGCCAGCTCGACAGGCTTGGTCTTGGCCTGCGCCGGATCGGCAGACCCGGCGGCCGAGCGCGCGGGCTCGCCCGCCGCGCTTGCCGCGGGCGTGAGTCCGCCCGCCGCCCCGGGCGGCACGGCCTCATCCAGACTGAACGCCGCACCACCGGCACCCGTGGCAGGCCCCGCGACGTCGACCGCCGGGCCGCTGATGCCCTGCGTGACGGGCGCGGGCGCCGTGGGCGCGGGCACGCTGCCATCCGATCGCGGGGACACATGGCCGGGCATCTGCGGCGCGGGCCGGGCGGGCCGCGTGGGCGCTGCGTCCCCGGGCAGCGGCGTCACGCCCGAGGATTCGCCCCGCAACGAGGCAAAGAGCTGGCGCGAGGACACGCCGGCCAGCGGCTTGCCACGCTTTTCCCAGCTGGGGATGGCATCGAACAGCAGGCGCGCATAGGGATGGCGCGGCCGGGTGAAGAACTCGGCCGCGGGCGCGGTCTCGACGATCTCGCCGCCATACATCAGGGCCACGTGATGCGCGACGTTGCGTACCACGGCCAGGTCGTGCGTGATCAGCAGGATGGCCATGCCAAGCTCGCGCTGCAGGTCGGCCAGCAGGTCCAGCACCTGCGCCTGGATGGTCACGTCCAGCGCGGTCGTGGGCTCATCGGCGATGAGCAGCGCCGGTTCCGCCGCCAGCGCGATGGCGATCATGACGCGCTGCTTCTGCCCGCCCGACAGCTGGAAGGGATAGTCATCGATGCGCCGCTCAGGCTCGGGAATGCCCACGCGGCGCAGCCAGTCGATGGCCTTGGCCCGCGCCTTGGCGCCGCGCAATGGCGTATGGACGTGGATGGTCTCCAGGATCTGCGCACCGATGCGCATGACGGGGTTCAGGCTGGTCGAGGGCTCCTGGAAGATGATGCCCACGCGCCCGCCGCGCACGGCCCGCATGTCGGCTTCGGGCAGCTGGTTCAGGTCCGTGCCCAGCAGATCGATGCGCCCGCCCGCGGTGCGCGCCGCATCGGGCAGCAGGCGCAACAGCGCCAGCGCGGTGATGCTCTTGCCGCAGCCCGACTCGCCCACCAGCGCAAAGGTCTCGCCGCGCTCGATGCTCAGCGCCAGCGCCTTGACGGCCTGCTGCACACCACGCTCGCTGTGGATGTCGATGGCCAGGCCGTCCACGGCCAGCAAGGGTTCACTGGTCGATGGCGCGTTCATGCAAGACTCCTGGCCGGGCGGCGGCGCCGGATGCGGAAGGCGCTGCCACCGCGCGGATCGAACGCGTCACGCACGGCATCGGCGAACAGGTTGGCCGACAGCACCAGCGCCAGCATGAAGATGAAGGCGGCGAGCAGGTTCCACCAGACCATGGGGTCGCGGGACATTTCCGTGCGCGCCATGTCGATCATGGAGCCAAAGGAATTCATGCTCGGGTCCACGCCCACGCCCAGGTACGACAGCACGGCTTCATACAGCACCAGGGCCGAGAATTCGAGGACGATCGTGATCAGCACGATGTGCATGACGTTGGGCAGCAGATGGCGCAGGATGATGCGCGCATGGCTGACGCCAAAGGCCTTGGCCGCCTGCACGTATTCCAGCTCGGACAGCTTCATGGCCTCGGCGCGCAGCAGGCGGCACAGGCCGGCCCACCCGGTGAATCCCAGGATCAGGCACAGCATGAAGAGCCGCACGTCGGCGCGCTGCGCGGCCGTCGGAAAGAGGTCCGGATGGGTGTCGATGAAGACCTGCAGCATCAGCACGCAGGCAGCGATCAGCAGGATGCCCGGGATCGACGTGAGCGTCGTGTAGAGGTACTGGATGACGTCGTCCGTGCGGCCTCGGAAGTACCCGGCGGCCAGGCCAAAGCCGATGGCAAAGGGCAGCATGGCGATGGTGGTCAGGCTGCCGATCACGAGCGCGGTGCGGATGCTCTTCAGCGCCTGGACCAGGACGTCGTTGCCGGTGCGGTCCGTCCCGAAGACGTGATAGCCGCTGGACAGTCCGGCCGCCAGACCGATCACGATGCACAGCAGCGTCGCGGTCACGAGCATGGCGCGCCAGGGCACGCGCGTCACGCCCGCGGCGATGTCGCGGCAGGCGGCTCGCCAGCCCAGGCGCCAGCACAGCGCGAGGATGCCGGACACCAGGGCGGCCAGCGCGAGCGCCGCCACGAGCCCGCCGGCCAGCCCCAGCGCGGCGCGCCAGGCGACGTCCGACGCCCAGTGCTGCGTATCCTTCAGGTGCGCGCCGCCGTACTGCAGGCGCGGGAAGTCGCGCACGGGCTCGCCATCGATGAGCTCGGTTTCCTTGGTGAACTGCTGATAGGCCAGCGGCGCGGACCAGCTGCGCTCGGCCCCGGGCACCGTGGCCGCCAGGATGGCGTCCAGCGTGGACAGGGTCACGGGCGAATAGGCCGTGGGCGCGTCGGCGGCCGCGCCCGGGGCGGGCGGCAGCGCGGGCCGGTAATGCACCGAGTCCAGCACGGCGATCAACGTGAACAGCAGCAGCACCACGGCCGAGCACATGGCCGGCGTGTCATGCACCACGCGCCCCCAGGTGGCGCGCAGATTGGGCGAGCGCGACACGTGCCAGGCATAGCCGATCACCGCCAGCACCAGGGCGAACAGGGCAGCGTCGGTCCACAGAAGCACGAACTGGGGCATGATCATTCCAACCTCACGCGCGGATCAGCCAGGGTGTACGAGATGTCGGCCAGCAAGAGGCCGATCACGTACAGGACGGAGCCCAGGAAGACCATGGCGCGCACGATCGAGAAGTCCTGCGCATTGATGGCGTCGATGGTGTAGCTGCCCAGCCCGGGGATGCCGAAGAAGGACTCCGCGATCAGACTGCCCATGAAGAGCAGCGGGATCACGGCCACGCTGCTGGTCAGGATGGGCAGCAGCGCGTTGCGCAGCACGTGGCGAAACAGGACGATGCGCTCGGGCAGGCCCTTGGCACGTGCGGTGCGCACGTAGTCCTTGCCCGCCTCTTCCAGGAACAGGGCGCGATAGAAGCGCGCCTCGGGCCCGAGCTTGGCGACCAGCGCGACCAGCACCGGCAGCGCCAGAAAGCGCAGCATGTCCCAGCCGCCGGCAAAGCCCGAATACGGCGTCAGACGCAGCAGTTTGGCGAACAGGTACTGCCCCGAGATGATGTAGAAGAGCGCCGAGATCGATAACAACGCGACGCACAGGACCACCCCCCAGAAGTCCAGCCAGGTCGCCCGGAAATACACGAGCAGCAGCGAAAACGCGATGCTCGCGAACATCCCCAGCAGGAAGGTCGGTATGGCCAGCGCCAGGCTGGGCCCCACCCGCTGGCTGATCTCGTAGGTGATGTCGCGCCCGGCGTCCGAGAAGCCGAAGTCCATGCGCAGCAACGGCACGGAGCGCTCGTAGAAGATCGTGTCCGTGACCTTGTCGGTGCCACTGGCCGCGGCGTTCACGAACAGGGGCTTGTTGTAGCCGTTCTGCGCCTTCCATTGCTCGATGGCTTCGGCGCTGACGCGGCGCCCGCCGATCGCCAGGCGCGCCATGTCGTCGGGCGTGTTGACGGCAAAGAACAGCAGGAAGGTGAAGAGGTTGACCCCCAGGACGATCAGCACGCCGTAGATCAGCCGTCGGATGATGTAGCCGCTCATGGCCGCTCCTCCAGCGCCGTGGCGCGTTCGCGTCGCCGCAGCAGGCGCGCTGCGGGCCAGATCAGCAGGGCCAGGGCCAGCACCAGCAGCGCCAGCGGCCACCAGACGGGCTGGTTCCACTCGCGCACCTTCTCGGCGCGCAGCGCCGGGTCCAGACTGAGGTACTGCAGGCCGTTGCGCATCATCTGGCTGGGCTTGGCGTTGCCCACCCACTGGTGATAAGCCCCGCCCGACGCCGGGTAGTAGCCGAACATCCAGGGCGCGTCTTCCTGCACGATGGCGGTCATGCGCGCGATGATCGCGGCCTTCTCGGGGCCATCGTCCAGGTAGCGCATCTCCTCGAAGAGCTTGTCGTATTCGGCGTTCTCGTAGTTCGAGGCGTTCTCGCCATCGCCGTTGACCTTGGCGTGCGGGCCGTACAGCAGGAAGAGGAAGTTCTCGGCATCCGGGTAGTCGGCAAGCCAGCCCCACATGAAGATCTGCGCCACGCCGTTGCGCATCTTTTCCTGGAAGCGGTTGTAGTCGGTGGACCGGATCTCGAGCTGGATCCCGAGCTTGGCGAACTGGCGCTGCATCCAGTCGTACTGCGGGCGCGAGCCCGAGGCCCCGCCCATGGCGTCATAGTGCAGCACCAGCGGCTGGCCCGTCTGCGCGTTGCGCCCATTGGGGTAGCCCGCCTCGGCCAGCAGCCGCTTGGCCTCCTCGATGGACTTGCGCTGCGGGCGCTCGTCGACCACGTCGTAGACGAATTCGTTGATGCCGTCGGGCCCGTCGACATGGCCCAGGATGCCCGGGGGCACCGGGCCGTTGGCCGGCTGCGCCTGGTTGGCCTCGAAGATGGCGACGTACTGCTCCCAGTCCACGGCGATGCTGATGGCCTGGCGCAGCTTGCGGTTGCGCTCGGCCTGCTCGGGCGTGTCGCCCGCGCCCACCACCGGATCGCGCCAGTTGAAGCCCATGTACCAGAGCCCGGCTTCCACCGCGAGCGGCAGCTGCAGGCCGCGCTCTTCATACAGGGCGGCCTTGTCCGGCGAATCCTCGGCGGCCACGCGAAAGGCCACGCCGTACTCGCCGCGCTCGATCTGCGGCACGTCGTAATAGCCCTGCAGGAACTTGCCCTGCAGCGGCAGCGCTTCCTTCTCGATGCTGAACACGGCCCGGTCGATGAAGGGCAGCGGCTTGCCGCAATCCTTCAGCAGGCCCGCCTCGCGGTCCTGCGCGCTGCCATCGCACGGATAGGTGAGCGAATCGAAGTACGGGTTGCGCTGCAGCTCGATGCGCCAGTTGATCTCGTTGCCGGCCATGAAATACGGCCCCGTGCCCACCGGCCAGTCCTTGAGCGCGAGGTTGCGCTCGCCCATGCCGGGCTGGGCGAAGAAGCGCTCGGCCTCCCACGCCATGGGCGCGAAGAACGACATCGCAAGCCAGTAGTCGATCTGCGGGTACTTGCCGATGACGCGCAGGCGCAGCGTGTGGTCGTCCAGAGCTTCGGCGCCCACGAACCCGGCCTCGCGCAGGTCCAGCCACTCGGGCGCGTTGCCCGCCTTGCGCGCCGCGGCATCGGCTTCGCGCAGCTGATCGCCATACTCGCGCATGCCGACGATGTGCTCGCTCATCTGCCCGTAGATGGGCGAGACGATGCGCGGGCTGGCGAGGCGGCGGATCTGGTAGACGTAGTCGTGGGCGGTCAGCTCGCGGGTGCCGGTCTCGGCGAAGTCCGCGATGCTGCGCACGTCGTCGAGCTCGGCCGGCGTGATCGGGAAGTAGACGAATTCGCCTTGTGCGTTGCGCGCAAACGCGGGGTGCGGGGCAAAGCGAATGCCGCGCTTGATGGGGATGTCGTAGACGCTTTGCGCGACGGCCTCGCCGGGCGCATCCGCCGGCAGCTCGTTGCCCTGCGCATCGAGCAGGCGCGGCTGCACGACGCTGGCCGCGGCATTGGGGACGAGCGTATAGGGCCGCTTCAGGTAGTCGTACTGGTACAGCGGCTGATAGATGGCGTAGGTGTAGACCGACTCATCGCTCGAGTACGAGACCGCCGGGTCCAGCGTGCGCGGCGAGCGCTGGGTGAAGGCCGTGAACAGGGTGTTTGTGGCCATCTCGCCCGCCGCATAGGGGCTGTTGACGGGGTGATCGAACGTGCCCGCGCGCCAGGACGCAAAGACAGCGGCACAGCACAGCACGACGATCAGCAGCGGTATCCACGGGCGCCCTCGGCGCATAAGCACATCTCCATCCTCGGGCTTGCCGGTGCCGGGCGCCGCGGTCCGCCCCGACGTCATCTCAGCCAAGCGAAAGACTATACCAATCGCGGCCCACCGTACAGAAATGCACCGATGACGTCGCCAGCTGTCGAGATTGATGCACTATTCGGGGGTTACTCGTTCTGGCCCCCCCCATGAAGACATTCCTCGCCGGCACATCGCCGGTCCTGCGCATCTCGGGCGCGATCGTATTCGCCCTGGTCCTTTTCGGCGCCCTGCAGCCCGCCCTCTTCGGCAGCGTCGCCAGCCAGATCCTTGGCGTCATCACCACCAACTTCGGCTGGCTGATCCTGCTGGCCGTCTTCGCCATCACCCTGTTCCTGATCGGGCTCGCGATCAGCCGCTATGGCAGCCTGCGCCTGGGCCCGGACGACAGCCGGCCGGACTACCCCTTCTTCACCTGGATCGCCCTGCTCTTTTCGACGGGCTTTGGCGCCGGTCTGGTGTTCTGGGGCGTGGCCGAGCCGATGAGCCACTTCTTCACCACGCCCTTCGATGGCTACGACGCGCTGTCCCCGGAGGCCGCGCGCATTGCCATGGGCTATTCCTTCTTTCACTGGGGCATCAGCCAGTGGTCGGTGTTCGCCCTGGTGGGCCTCGGCATCGGCTTTCTGCAGTTCCGCAAGAATCGCGACGGCCTGGTGTCCACCGTGGTCGAGCCCATCCTGGGCAGCAAGCCGCCAGTCAAGACGGCCGTGGACACGCTCGCCGTGGTTGCCACCGCCATGGGGATCGCCACGTCCGTGGGCCTGGGCGTGCTGCAGATCGGCGGCGGCCTGGAAGCCGTCTTCGACATCCCGAGCACGCCCACGATCCAGCTGCTCGTCGTGGCCGCCATGTTCGGCGTCTACATGGTGTCCTCGGCCACCGGCCTGGACCGCGGCATCCGCATCCTGAGCAACGTGAACCTGTGGATGTGCGTGGTGCTGCTGCTCTACGTCTTCACGTTCGGCCCGACCGTCTTCATGCTCAATGCCCTGGTGCTGGGCCTGGGCGACTACCTGAGCCACTTCGTCGAGTACAGCCTGCGCCTGACGCCCTACCAGGGCGGCACCTGGATCCACGACTGGACGATCTTCTACTGGGCCTGGGCGATCTCGTGGTCGCCGTTCGTGGGCGCCTTCGTCGCGCGCGTCTCGCGCGGGCGCACGCTGCGCGAGTTCATCATCGGCGTGCTGGTCGTGCCGCCTGCGATCGCCTGCATCTGGATCGCGATCTTCGGCGGCATGGCGCTGCACAGCGACCTGCAGTTCGAGTCCGGGATCGCCGCCGTGGTCAACGACGACGTCGCGCTGGCCCTGTTCGCCACCTTCGAGCACCTGCCGTGGAGCACGGCGATGTCGATCTTCTCGATCGCCCTCATCTTCCTGTTCCTGGTGACCTCGGCCGACTCGGCGACCTACATCCTTGCCAGCATGAGCTCGGGCGGCAACCTCAACCCGTCGCTCGCCGGCAAGATCTTCTGGGGCACGCTGATGGCCGGCATCGCCGGCGTGCTGCTGGTCTCGGGCGGGCTGGAATCGCTGCAGACCGCGGCGCTGGTCGCCGCCCTGCCCTTCACGCTGCTGTTGCTGGTCATCCTGGCCGCGGTGGTGCGCATGCTGCGCCACGAGCCGCTACCCATCCGCCCCGCCGACCTGCGGCGCTACAAGGCGCTCGCCCGCGCGGTGCAACGTGAGCCCGTGCTGCGCTCGGTCAAGCGCGACCGCGGGCCCGACGAGCCCTGAGCCTGAGCGGCCCGCGCCCTGCGCGGGCCGCTTGCTATGATCGACCTCCCCCACAGGAGACCGACCATGCTGTATGCCATCCGCTTTCACGACGTCGCCGACGGACTGCCGATCCGCCAGGCCCACATGGACGCCCACATGGCCTGGCTGGCCGAGCAGGGCCCGGCCATCGTGGCCGCGGGCCCGCTGCGCGTGGGCGGCCCGGACACGACGCCGGTCGGCGCCTTGTGGCTGGTGCAGGCGGACAGCGAAGCCGCGGCGCGCGCCATGGTCGAGAGCGACCCGTTCAGCCAGCACGGCCTGCGCAAGAGCATCGAGGTCTACGGCTGGTCCAAGGGCTATCCGAGCACGCCGACCACCCTCTGAGATCGCCACGCGGGTGAGCGCGCCGGGCCTTGCGCCCAGGGGGCTCACCACCGCCTTGTCAGCGCACGCCAGGCCGCGTGCGCCGCACTCGCCCCGCGGCCCCGTGATCGCCCAGGCGCCCTGGCGCGTCAGCGCGCCATGATGCCGAGCATCAGCCAGGGGAACAGGATCAGGAGCGCCAGGCGCACCAGATCGGCCACGATGAAGGGCGTGACGCCGCGATAGATCGCGCCCAGCGGGACATGCCGCGCGGACGCCTTGATGACGAAGACGTTCATCCCCACGGGCGGCGTGATGAGCCCGATCTCCACCGTGATGACGGTGATGACCCCGAACCACACCGGATCGAAGCCGGCTGCCATGACCGCCGGAAACACCACGGGCACGGTCAGCAGCATCATGGCCATCGAGTCCATGAAGCAGCCCAGCACCAGGTACAGCAGCAGGATGCACAGCAGCACGCCCATGGGCGCCATGCCGGCCGAGGTGATCATGTCCGAGATGTGGAAGGACAGGCGCGACACCGACAGGAAATAGCCGAAGATCTCGGCGCCCAGCAGCATGAAGAAGATCACGACCGACATGGCCAGCGACTCGCCCACGGCGGACACGATGTCCGTCAGGCTGACCTTGCGGATGAAGGCGATGATCAGCGTGGCGAAAGTGCCCACGGCCGCGGCTTCGGTCGGCGTGAAAAAGCCGGTGTACAGCCCGCCCAGCACGATCAGGAACACGGCGAGGAAGGGGCCCACCGAGCGCAGCGATCTGACCTTCTCGCCGAACGTCGTGGAGGGCATGCGCTCGCCCGTCAGTTCGGGCTTGAGCGTGACGATGATCCACACCGCCGCCGCATAGCCCACCACGCCCAGCAGGCCCGGGATGAGCGCGGCGATGAAGAGATCCCCCACCGACTGCTCGGTGATGAGCCCGTAGAGCAGCAGCGCGATGCTGGGCGGGATGATGACGCCCAGCGTGCCGCCGGCCGCGAGCACGCCGGCCGCCAGCGACTGCGCATAGCCCTTCTTTTCCATCTCGGGCAGCGCGACCTTGCTGATGGTGGCCGCCGTGGCCAGCGACGAGCCGGAAATCGCCGAGAAAGTGCCGCTCGCCATGACCGCGGCCATTGCCATGCCGCCGCGCCAGGCGCCGAACATGGTGCGCGCCATGTCGAAGAGCTCGCCCGCCATGCGCGCCTTGGAGGCCAGCACACCCATGAAGATGAAGAGCGGGATCGCGCTGAAGCCGAAGTTGGTCAGCACATCCGAGGGCACGGTCTCGAGGATGGCCAGGGCCGGCTGCCAGCCCACCAGGTAGGTGAATCCGCCGATGCCCACGGTGGCCATGGCCAGCGCGATCGGCATGCGGATCGCCAGGAACACGAGAAGGCACAGGATGCCGATGACGCCTGCAAGTTCAGCCGGCATGCAGCACCCCCGTACGCAGACCCTGGATGCCTTCGACGGCGGCCCGCAGGGCCATCAGCGCCATGCAGCAGCCCGTGGCGTAGCGAATGGGCGCGATGGGCAGCAGCAGGTCGGGCGTGGTCTCGCCCGTGGTGAGCGCGTGCGCGCCCGCGCCAAAGAGGCTGTAGGCCATGAGGGCGCCGAACACCGCGAAGCCCAGCAGGAAAACGCTGTCCAGGCGGGCCCGTGCATGGGGCGCCATGCGCTGGGTGAAGAGCTCTACGATGACCTGGGACTTTTCGACGCCCCAGGGCATGGCGCCGGCCATGGCGAGCAGGAACAGGTAACGCACGACCTCGATCGCGCCGTAGTACTTGATCTCCTGGAACACGGGGATGACCACCCCCAGGTTGCGCACGATGACATCGAACATCACGACGAACATCATGCTCACCAACGCCACACCGGAGATGGCGAGCAGCACGCGCGCCAACCGGTTCAACACATCTTGAATCAGGCCCATCACTGTCCCACGATACGGCTCAGGAGGACCGGACGGCCGTTCGCCGTCCGGCGTTCGACGATCGCCGTCAGCCGGCGGTGGCCGGGCAGCTGGCCTTCAGTGCCTGCGCCTGTGCGTAGACATCGTCGGCCGGCAGCTTCTGCTTTTTCATGGTGGCGAGATAGTCGTCCACGACCGAGGTCAGCACCGGACCCCAGGCGGGATCCTGCATCGGGTTCTCCACCGTGATGATCTCGTTGCCGGCCTTCTGCGCCGCGGTGCGGCCCTCGACGTCCAGGGCATCGAACACGGCGGCGGCTTTCTGCTGCCATTCGGGCCCGGAATGGTCGTCGATGACTTTCTTCAGGTCGTCGGGCAGGCGATCGTACGTGCGCTGGTTCATCGCCGTCACGAAGATGGTCGAATAGATGGGCACGTCCGTGTGGTGCTTGGCCAGTTCGTTCAGGCGGAACACCTGCATGGCTTCCCACGGGAAGGCCGTGCCATCGATCACGCCGCGCTGCATGGACTCGTAAGCCTCGGGGGCCGGCATGGACACGTTGCGCGCGCCCGACTTCTGCAGCACCTGGCCCGCGATGGCGGCCGGGTTGCGCATGCGCAGGCCCTTCAGGGCGTCCGGATTGGGGATGCTTTTCTCGCGCGTGTGCAGCACGCCGGGGCCGGTCGTGAACATGAACAGCACCTTGGTGTCGGCGTATTCCTTGTCCAGCATGCCCTTGTCGTAGAGCGACTGCAGGATACAGCCGCTTTGCAGGGCCGTCGTGCCAAGGCCCGGGAACTCGACGATCTGGCTCAGGGGGAAGCGACCGGCGGTGTAGCCCTGCGCGGTGCTCACGATGTCGGCGACGCCGTTGACCGTGGCCTGGTAGGAGCCATCGGCCTTGGCCAGAGTCTGGGCGGGAAAGAGCTGGACACGGATGCGGCCGTTGGAGGCCTGCTCCACCGACTTGCCCCAGGCCTCGAAGACCTCGCTGTGCACGAGCGACGCCGAGGGCCAGAAATGCGTGTAGCGCAGGGTGACATCCGCCGCGTGCACCGCACTGACCGATGCGCTGGCCAACAGGGCGCCCGCCAGCGCCTTGATCGAGAACCTTGCCATGCTGTCTCCTTTGGATTCGTGATGCCCAGGGCAGTCACGCCAGCCGGCGCGCCACTGCCCGCTGTGCCCGGAACACCGGGCGCAAAGGCACTGTCATCAGGGATCGTCGTCCCTGCCAAAGCAGTATACAGGCGCTTAGTTGGTCACCAAACATTCGCCGCGGGCAGGCGAATGGCGCGCGTTTGCGCGACCCGATCAGCGACGCGGCTTGGGCGGCGGCGCCTCGCGCAGCTCGGTGTTGCCATCGACGAACTGCACGAAGAGCTCGTCCTGGCTGACCAGGCCGAGCTCCTGGCGGGCACGTTCCTCGATGGCGTCCGTGCCGGTCTGCAGATCGCGGACCTCGGCCTGCAGGGCGGCATTGCGCAGCCGCAGGCCGGAATTCAGGTCTTGCTGGGCGCCGATCTGGCGCTCCATTTCCCAGACGCGATGCCAGCCACCCTTGCCCCACCACAGCGGGTACTGAATGAGGGCAAGGGCCACGACCAGGCCGAGCACGAGCGTGCGCATGGCGGCGTCCGAAACAGAATCAACGCAGGTTGTAGAACGCTTCGCGGCCGGGGTAGTGCGCGACGTCGCCCAGGTCTTCCTCGATGCGCAGCAGCTGGTTGTACTTGGCCATGCGATCCGAGCGCGACAGCGAGCCGGTCTTGATCTGCAGGGCGTTGGTGGCGACCGCGATGTCGGCGATGGTCGTGTCTTCGGTTTCGCCCGAACGGTGCGACACGACGGCGGTGTAGCCGGCGCGCTTGGCCATTTCGATGGCGGCGAAGGTTTCCGTCAGGGTGCCGATCTGGTTGATCTTGATGAGGATCGAGTTGGCCACGCCCTGCTGGATGCCTTGCTTGAGGATGCGGGTGTTGGTGACGAAGAGGTCATCGCCCACCAGCTGCACCTGCTTGCCCAGGCGATCCGTCAGGATCTTCCAGCCTTCCCAGTCGCCTTCGGCCATGCCGTCCTCGATCGAGATGATCGGGTACTTGTCGCACCAGGTGGCCAGCAGGTTGGTCAGGCCTTCGGCGTCCAGCGAGATGCCGCCTTCGCCTTCCAGGTGGTACTTGCCGTCGCGATAGAACTCGGAGGCGGCGCAATCCAGGCCCAGGGCGATCTGCGTGCCCGGCTCGTAGCCGGCCTTCTCGATGGCCTGCAGGATCAGCTGGATGGCTTCTTCATGGTTGGCCAGGCTGGGGGCAAAGCCGCCCTCGTCGCCCGTCGCCGTGGACATGCCCTTGTCGTTGATCAGCTTTTTCAGGGCATGGAAGGTTTCCGCACCCATGCGCAGGGCTTCGGAAAAGCTCGTCGCGCCCACGGGCAGGATCATGAATTCCTGCATGTCCAGATTGTTGTTGGCATGCGCGCCGCCGTTGATGACGTTCATCATCGGCACGGGCATGCTCATCTGGCCGCTGCCACCGAAGTAGCGGTACAGGGGCAGGTTGCATTCTTCGGCGGCGGCGCGGGCCACGGCCATGCTCACGGCCAGGATCGCGTTGGCGCCCAGGCGGTCCTTGTTCTCGGTGCCGTCCAGGTCGATCAGGACGTGATCGATCAGCGACTGTTCCTGGGCGTCCAGGCCGACCAGGGCTTCGGAGATTTCGGTATTGACGCTTTCGACGGCGCGCAGCACGCCCTTGCCCAGATAGCGGCTCTGGTCGCCGTCGCGAAGCTCGACGGCTTCGCGCGTGCCGGTCGACGCGCCCGAAGGCACGGCGGCTCGGCCCATGGCGCCGGACTCGAGCAAGACGTCGCATTCGACGGTGGGGTTGCCGCGCGAGTCGAGGATTTCTCGGCCGATGATGTCAACGATAGCGGTCATGATTCAGTCCCGGGGATAGCTCTGGAGAAATGAACGGTGGCCGGCGCGAGCCGGACACACGCAAAAATCGATGGCGCGATTGTACCTGCGACATACGCGTGGCGCGGTCGGCCAAACCGTAAGCGCAGGTAGCGATCAGGCGCCCTGGCCGCCGGCCAGTTGCTGCTCGAGAAACCCGGCGCGCTTGACCAGCGCGTCGATGTCGCGCAGGTTGGCGAGCAGGGCTTCCATGTGGTGCAGGGGCACCGCGTTGGGTCCGTCGGACATGGCCTTGGCCGGGTCCGGGTGGGTTTCCATGAAGACGCCGGCCACGCCCACGGCGATCGCCGCGCGCGCCAGCACCGGCACGAACTCGCGCTGGCCGCCCGACGAGGTGCCCTGCCCGCCCGGCAACTGCACCGAGTGCGTGGCATCGAACACCACCGGACAGCCGGTCTCGCGCATGATCGCCAGCGAGCGCATGTCGGAGACGAGGTTGTTGTAGCCGAAGGACACGCCACGCTCGCACACCAGGATGTTGCTGCCGTCGCCACCCGCGGCGATGGCCGCATCGCGCGCCTTGGCGGCGACCTGCAGCATGTCGTGCGGGGCGAGGAACTGGCCCTTCTTGATGTTCACCGGCTTGCCCGTGGCGGCGCAGGCGCGGATGAAGTCCGTCTGGCGGCACAGGAAGGCCGGGGTCTGCAGCATGTCCACCACCGCAGCCACCTCATCGACCTGGTCGATCTCGTGGACGTCGGTCAGCACGGGCACGCCCAGCTGGTCGCGCACGTCGGCCAGGATCTTCAGGCCTTCGGCCATGCCCGGACCGCGGAACGACGAACCCGAGCTGCGGTTGGCCTTGTCGAACGAGCTCTTGTAGATGAACGGGATGCCCAGCCGGTCGGTCATCTCCTTCAGGCGGCCGGCGGTATCGAACGCCAGCTCGCGCGATTCGATCACGCACGGGCCGGCGATGAGGAAGAAGGGTTGGTCCAGGCCGACCGGGAATCCGCAGACGTTCATTCGGCCGAACCTGCCTGGCCGCGGGCCTTCTTGTGGTCCAGCGCGGCGCGCACGTAGCTCGAGAAGAGCGGGTGGCCGTCACGCGGGGTGGACGTGAATTCCGGATGGAACTGCACGCCCATGAACCACGGGTGCTGGGGCAGCTCCATGATTTCCGGCAGGTTTTCCGTCGGCGTGCGCGCGCTGATCACCATGCCGGCTTCTTCCAGCTTGGGCACGTAGAGGTTGTTGACCTCGTAGCGGTGGCGGTGACGCTCGTTGACTTCGTCGCCATAGATGCGCTGCGCGCGGGTGCCGCTCTTGATCGGCACGCGCTGCGCGCCCTTGCGCATGGTGCCGCCCAGGTCGGACTCGGCGTCACGGCGCTCGACGCGGCCTTCGGCGTCCTGCCACTCGTTGATGAGGGCGACCACCGGATGCAGGGCATCGGGCTCGAACTCGGTGCTGTTGGCGCCGGTCAGGCCTGCCACGTCGCGGGCGTACTCCACCACGGCGAGCTGCATGCCCAGGCAGATGCCCAGGAAGGGCACGCCCTTTTCGCGGGCGTAGCGGATCGCCTGGATCTTGCCTTCGGTGCCGCGCTTGCCAAAGCCGCCCGGCACGAGGATGGCGTCGTACGTGGCCAGGGCATCGCAGCCATTGGCCTCGATGTTTTCCGAGTCGATGTACTCGACCACGACCTTGCTGCGCGTGTGGATGCCCGCGTGGATCAGGGCCTCGGTCAGCGACTTGTAGGACTCGGTCAGATCGACGTACTTGCCGACCATGCCGATGCGCACTTCGTCGGTGGGGTTTTCGCGGGCGTCGATCAGGCGGTCCCAGACCGTGAGGTCGGCCGCGGGCGGATGCAGGCCGAGCGTCGTGCAGATGATGTCGTCCAGGCCCTGCTTGTGCAGCATGGACGGGATCTTGTAGATCGAGTCCGCATCCCATACCGAGATCACGGCGTCCAGGGGCACGTTCGAGAACATCGAGATCTTGGCGCGCTCGTCATCCGGGATGCGGCGATCGGCGCGGCACAGCAGCGCATCGGGATACACCCCGATCTCGCGCAGCTGCTTGACCGAGTGCTGCGTCGGCTTGGTCTTGAGCTCGCCTGCGGAGGCGATGAACGGGACCAGCGTCAGGTGGATGAAGGCGCACTGCCCACGACCCAGGCGCAGGCTCATCTGGCGCGCGGCTTCCAGGAAGGGCAGCGATTCGATGTCACCCACGGTGCCGCCGATCTCGACGATCGCGACATCGGTCTCGGCACCCCACGCGGCGTTGGCGCCACGCACGATGAAGTCCTGGATCTCGTTCGTGATGTGCGGGATCACCTGCACCGTCTTGCCCAGGTAGTCGCCGCGGCGCTCCTTGCGCAACACGGATTCGTAGATCTGGCCCGTGGTGAAGTTGTTCACGCGCCGCATGCGCGCGGAGATGAAGCGCTCGTAGTGGCCCAGGTCGAGGTCGGTCTCGGCGCCGTCTTCGGTCACGAAGACTTCGCCGTGCTGGAACGGGCTCATCGTGCCCGGATCGACGTTGATGTAGGGGTCGAGCTTGAGCATGGTGACCTTCAGGCCACGCGATTCGAGGATCGCGCCCAGGGACGCTGCCGCGATGCCCTTGCCGAGGGAAGACACCACCCCGCCGGTGACGAAAACGTACTTTGTCATTGCCATAAGCTGCCACACGAGCGTGCGGCGCGGTTGGAAACAGGGATTATAGCCGGGCCGATGCGGATTGACGCGGCCCCTCTGGGTGCACAGAATCAGCTGTCCGGCAACGATCCGGATGGGCGCCGCGACTGGCGCCACGACCCTGAGGAGACACCATGCGATTCCCCCGCCTGCGCCGCCGCGCCAGCCTGCTGGCGCTCGCCGCGCTCGCCGTCCTGCCCGCCCTGCCCCTGGCACCCGCGCTGGCCGCCTTTCCCGATCGCCCCGTCACCCTGATCGTGCCGTGGCCCCCGGGCGGACCGACCGACCGCCACCTGCGCACGCTGGCCCAGATCGTGAGCGAGGACCTGGGCCAGAGCGTCATCATCGAGAACAAGCCGGGGGCGGGCGGCACCCTGGGGCCCGCCGCCATGGCGGCGTCCGCGCGCCCGGACGGCTACACGATCAGCCAGTTCCCGATGGGCCTGCTGCGCATGCCGCACATGCAGAAAGTCGGCTGGGATCCCCTGCAGGACTTCACCTACATCATCGGCGTGACGGGCTACACCTTCGGCTTCACCGTGCGCGCGGATTCGCCCTACAAGACGTTCGATGAGTACATCGCCGCGGCGCGCGCCAAGCCGGGCCTGATCGACTACGGCTCGACGGGGATCGGCACCTCGCCGCACCTGCTGATGGAAGAAATCGCGCTCAATGCGGGGGTCAAGCTCAATCACGTTCCGTTCAAGGGCAACGCCGACCTGCAGCAGGCGCTGCTCGGCGGCCACGTGATGGCGCAGAGCGACGCCAGCGGCTGGGACAAGTTCGTGGATGGCGGCCAGATGCGGCTGCTCGCGACCTTCGGCGAAAAGCGCACCCAGCGCTGGCCGGACGTGCCCACCGCGAAGGACCTGGGTTATGGCGTGGTGTCGACTTCGCCGTACGGCATCGCCGGCCCCAAGGGCATGGACCCGGCCGTCGTCCAGCGCCTGCACGACGCCTTTCGCAAGGCGATGGACGATCCGCGCCACAAGGAGGTGCTCGCCCAGCTCAACCAGGAGATCTGGTATCGCAACAGCGCGGACTACGCCGAGTGGGCCCGCGAGACCTATGCGCGCGACAAGGCGCTGATCGAGAAGCTCGGCCTGTCGGCGCCGCGCTGACGCGCGGCGGGCCGCTCAGGCCGCCGGCATCGCCGCGGGGGCGAAGCTGTCGGCCTGGGCCATCGGCCAGGCCACCGCGTAGATGCGGTTCGGAAAGTCCTCGCGCAGGAGCTGGCCCTGCTCCAGCGTGGGGTACATCTCCGACAGCAGGCGCACTTCGCCGTTGGCGATGCGCCGCACGATGTGCTGCGGGCGCAGGTCGCCCGGGTGGCTGATGCCGCCCGCCTCCAGCAGTTCGGCCAGCGCGCCCAGCGTGTAGCGATGGTAGTTGTAGACCCGCTCGGCCTTGTCCGGCACGACGATCGCACGCTGGCGTCCTGCATCCTGCGTGGCCACGCCCGTGGGGCACAGGCCGGTGTGACAGGTCTGCGCCTGGACACAGCCGATCGCAAACATGAAGCCGCGCGCGGCATTGCACCAGTCCGCCCCCAGCGCCAGCATGCGCGCCACGTCGAAGCCCGTGATCACCTTGCCCGACGCCCCCAGGCGGACCTGGTCGCGCAGCCCCGCGCCGATCAGCGTGTTGTGGACCAGGCGCAGGCCCTCCTGCAGGGGCACGCCGACGTGGTCGCAGAATTCGACTGGCGCCGCGCCCGTGCCGCCTTCGGCCCCATCCACGACGATGAAATCGGGGGTGATGCCGGTGTGCAGCATCGCCTTGACCATCGCGAACCACTCCCAGGGGTGGCCGATGCACAACTTGAAGCCCACGGGCTTGCCGCCCGACAGCTCGCGCAGGCGGGCGATGAACCGCATCATGGTGATGGGGCTGTCGAAGGCGCTGTGCGCGGCGGGCGACAGGCAGTCCTCGCCCTGTGGCACGCCACGCGCGGCGGCGATCTCGGCCGTGACCTTGGAGCCGGGCAGGATGCCGCCCTGGCCAGGCTTGGCACCCTGCGACAGCTTGAGTTCGATCATGCGGATCTGCGGGTCGCGCGCCGCCTGGGCAAAGCGTTCGGCGTCGAAGCCGCCCGCCTCGTTGCGACAGCCGAAGTACCCCGAGCCGATGTTCCAGACGAGGTCACCGCCGTGCTCGCGGTGATAGCGGCTGATGCCGCCCTCGCCTGTGTCGTGGGCGAACCCGCCCTTCCTGGCGCCGGCATTCAGCGCCAGGACGGCGTTGCCCGACAGGGCGCCGAAGCTCATGGCCGACACGTTGAAGACCGACATCGCGTAGGGCTGCGTACAGCCCTTGCCGCCCACGAGCACGCGGAAATCCTTGTCCGTGATGTGCGTGGGCGCGACCGAGTGGTTGATCCACTCGTAATGCTCGGCGTACACGTTGAGCTGGGTGCCGAAGGGCCGCTTGTCGACCTCGCGCTTGGCACGCTGATAGACGATCGAGCGTTGCGAGCGCGAAAACGGCTCGCCGTCGTTGTCCCCTTCGAAGAAGTACTGGCGCAGCTCGGGGCGCACCGACTCGAACAGGAAACGCATGTTGCCGACGATGGGGTAATTGCGCCGGATGGCATGGCGCGGCTGCCACACGTCGTAGCAGCCCAGCAGCGCCAGGGCCGCCAGCGCCGCGGCGCCCCACGTCCAGGCCCCGCCGTGCGCCCAGGCCAGGGCACCGCACACGACGAGACCGACGAGAACGATGGCGAAAACGGTGAAGCGGTGAGCGAATCGAGACATCAGGCGGCCTTGGTGACGACAAGACCGCACTATGGCCCGGCACGGCTGACAGGGTCAACCGTGCGCGGGCGTGCGGTCAGGCGCGCCAGACCTCGAGCACGCCCGCGTCCGCATCCACGCGCACCCAGTCGCCCGTGCGGATGCACCCGACCGGATCCTGGTCGAAATCGGTCAGGGCCGGGGCGCGCGTCACCACGGCGCCCAGGGCGATCTTGGTCGTCATCTCCGTGAACACCATGGCCGCCGGGGCCATGTGCATCAGTCGGGCCAGGTGAAACGTCGCCGACCAGCCCGATGAGCCCTTGGCGCCGGGGAACACCAGCACCTTGCCGGCAAAGCTCTGTCCGCGCAGTTCGTGATGGGTCTCGACGATGGTGCCCGTGCGGGCATCCACGCCGCCCCAGCCGGACACATGGTCCCGCGTCACCAGGGCAGGCCCTTCGGACACGCCACCCACGACCTTGCGCCCGGTCAGGCGAAACGCGGGCTCGCCCGCGGGACGTTGCGTCAGGGCCTCGACGGCCGGTGTCAACAGATCCGTGCTCATGCGAGCCTCCCGTTCCAACGCCCCGTGCAGGCCGCGTCGACACAATCGGCGGTGCTGCCGAACCAGGCTTCCACACCCAGGATGGCCGGCAGGTAATGCGCCTGCTTGGCCGAATCCAGGGCAACCACCCGCGTGCCCTTGGGCACCGCGCGGCTCATGGCCGAGCAGCTGTCCGAGAAGATGTGGCCGCCGGCATCCTCGATGATCTTGGTGTAGCCGTTCTGGTCCGCCAGCGTCTTGATGGCGCGCGGCGTGAAGATCCACAGTTCGCAGTTATCGTGCACGCGGCGGCCTTCCAGCAGCACCGAGGCCTCCCAGATCTGTTCGATCGTGTAGTGCGGGCAGCCCAGCATCACGTAGTCGACCTCGGTGCGGTTGCCGTTGGCGTTCAGGCGCTCGTACACCGCGCGACGCTCGGCCGCGCCGTAGCGCAGCAGCTCCACGGGCCGACGCTTGCCGAAGGCCTGCTCGGCCGTCAGCGCTTCGGGGGTGACGCCCACGAGGTGGTACATCTCCACGCCCCCGGACGACGCGGCGGCCGCGCCGAAGTGCTTGAGCCGCTGCAGGTTGGGGACCGGCCCGATGCCTTCGATCACCGGCACCTTGTCCTGCACGACCTCGCCCACGTAATACCCCAGCATGCCCCAGTCGGCCGTGTTCTCCACCGGCAGGTCCAGCGCGATGTGGTGCGTGCCCACCCGGTTCTCGTCCAGGTGGTAGCCCCAGTACGGGATGCGGCTGGTCAGCATGGCCGCGCCGACGCTCTCGCGCCCTTCGGTGTTGGTGCGCGCGCCGAGCACGGCGTTGCAGTAGATCACGGCGGACGACTCCATCCACGCGCAATGCTCGCCCCGGGTGGGCACGTTGCCCACCTGGTATGGCGTACAGGTGTTCATCAGCTGCACGCCCATGCGGCCCGCGAAGGCTTCGCTCTTGCGATAGAACGTGACGGTTTCTTCGGAGACCCCCATGCGCTCGGGCTCGTTGGGATCGAAGCCCAGCTGCAGGTGGCTGGTGAAGGTCTTGACCCGGGGCACCTCGACCACTTCGTCGCTGTCCAGGCTGAACTCCGAGAACACCGCATCCATGCCGCCGCGCTGCTCGGCAAAGTCGCGCATGAAGGGCGTGGTCGCCGTCACCGTGCCGGTGACGTTGCGGGTCTCGACCAGGCGCTCGGCACCCAGGGCTTCGCCGTAGCGCACCAGCAGGTCCATGGCGCGCGTCACGGCACGGCCATCGCGGCCATCGAGCATGGCCTTTTCGTCATCCGTCAAATGCATGTCGGGTCTCCAGAAGTCAGTCGGGCGAGGTCGCCACGCGGCCGCCGATCTGCGCGGCAATGGATTCGGCCAGCGCCACGATGCGCGGCGCCACCTCCGCGATCAGGCGCTCGGCCGGAAAATCGAATGCCGCACCGCCAAAATTGATCGCCATCACGTCGCCGTGCGCATCGATGATGGGCACGGCAACCGAATTGATATCGCGGTGGAATTCGCCGATCGACAGGCAATAGCCCGCCGCGCGGCCCGCCGCCAGCGCCGGGCCAAGCGCCGCCGAGGACTGCACCCAGTCCGCGCCCCGCCCCATGGCCAGCGAATCCAGCAGGCGCTGGCGCTGCGAGGCCGGCATCGCGATCAGGCAGGCGCGGCCCAGGGCCGAGTTGGCCAGGGGCGCACGCGAGCCCACGTCCAGGCGCGGGGTCAGCAGCGACGAGCGTGCACGGCACGCCTCGATGAGCACGATGTCCAGGCCCTCGCGGATCGCCAGATACAGCGAGCCGCCCAGGTCATCCGCCAGGTCCTGCATCGGCGTGCGGGCCACGGCCCGCACGTCCAGCGAGGACAGGAAGACGCGCGCCAGCGAAATGATGCCGGCACCCAGCATGAAGCGCTCGCCGCCCGGCGCATGGCGCAAGAGGCCCTGCGCCATCAGCGTGGCCACCAGCCGCACCACGGTCGGACGCGGGATCCCGGTGATGCGCTCCAGCTCCACGTGCGAAAGCGCCGGCGTCTGCTCGTTGAAGCAGCGCAGGATGCCGATGCCGCGCTCCAGGGCGCTGACCGTGTCGGCTTTGGCCGGCGCGGCCTGCGGGGTGCCGATGTCGTGGATGCGTTGGGGATTGGCGCTCATGCAAGACTCCTGGATCGGCGCAGCCCGGCCCCCACACGACGTGTACGAGGCGCGCCGGACGGCACATCCGTCATGCTGCCACCTTCTCGCTCTGCGGGCGAACGAACACGCCCTGGCGCAGCAGCGCGGCCTGCAGCGTGCCGATGTCCAGGTCGCGCGGCGCCACGCCGGCCGACACCGCCAGGGCTGCTGCCGTGCCGGCGGCCTGGCCCGTGATCCAGCACTGCGGGATCTCGCGCATGAAGCCGTGCGAGTTCGGGTCGCACGAGATATGCCGGCCGCACGCCAGCAGCCCGTCCAGGCGCGACGGCACGAGCGCCGCGTACGGGATCGAAATGTTGGGAAATTTGGGCGACACGGCGGGCGTCACGCCCACTTCGTCGGGCAGCGCCACGCCATCGGACCACTGGCTGCGGCGCACGGCGCCCACGCCCTTCAGGCGACGCGTGTGGCGCACGCCGATCTGCGGCGCGCTGTACAGCATGTAGGCATTCTCGAAGCCCGGGGCGTGCTTGCGGAAGTACTCCAGATGCGCCGCCATCGCCCGGTGCGAGCGCACCTCCACGGCCGTCAGATCGTCCACGTCCAGCGCCGAATAGCCCGACTGGCGCGGCCCCATGAACAGCGCGATGTCATTGCGCCAGGACACGAAGGGCCGCTCGAACAGGCCCAGCTCGCTGCGCCCGCGCGCCATGAATTCGGCATGCTGATCGGCTTGCCCGGTCTTGAAGTCGATCCAGCGGCTCATGTCCACGCCGCCAAAGAGCCAGGCCGTGTTCATGCAATGGTGCACGTCGCCCTCTTCGATGTCGTTCTCGAAGTCGGCGCCCGCACGGGCAAAGACATCGCCGTCGCCCGTGGCATCGACCACGACATCGGCCATGATCGCCATGCGGCCTTCCTTGCTCTCGAAGATCACGCCCTTGACCTTGCCACCTTCGACGATCGGCACGGCGGCCCAGCTGTGGTAGACGAGCTTGACGTTGCGCTCGAGCACCAGTTCCTGGGACAGGAGCTTCAGGCGTTCGGGGTCGATCGTGGGGGACCAGGTGACGACGCCGTGGTAGGCCGCCGTGCGGTTGGACCAGTAGCCGGCCTTGCCGGGATCGCGCGACCCCCAGTCGGCGCGCGAGGGGCCGGCCACCGCGTCGGCGGGCAGGCGATCGAACAGTTCCTCGGCAAAGCCGCGGATCACGAGCTTGCCTTCCCAGTCCGTCATGCGGTCGATCCAGATCACCAGGCCGCCGGTCGAGAGTCCGCCCAGGTGGTTGTAGCGTTCCAGCAGCACGACATCCGCGCCTTCGCGCGCGGCGGCCGCCGCCGCGGCCGTCCCCGAGGGTCCGCCGCCCACGACGAGCACGCCACAGCGACGATAGATCGGCACGTCGCGGCCGGGCTCGGACCACGCCCCCAGATCCTGCCGTTCTTCGCGCTTGTCGCGGTCGAAAATGTCGGACTGCAGGATGCGTTCGTCGCTGCGCACAATCGTCTTCATGACCGGCCTCATGTAATTTATGAACTATGCGTCCATTTTACAGATTCCGCTGGAACATAGATCGGGGTATTCCCTAGATAAGACACATCCGATCAACTTTTTTTGATCTCATAGTTCATTATTACAGGAACAAACCAACACGGAGACTCCCCATGCCCTCGCCCATCCGCCCTGCCCGGCTCGTGCTCTGTACCGCCCTGCTGGGCAGTCTTGCCGCCACGCCGGTGCTGGCCGCCGACTTTGCCAACGGCCAGCCCATTCGCCTGATCGTGGGCTTCACGCCGGGAGGCGGGGTGGATACGCAGGCACGCGCCATCGCGCAAGGCTTGAGCGAGACCCTGGGCAATCCGGTCATCGTGGAGAACCGCCCCGGGGCGAGCACCATCCTGGCCACCACCACCGTGCAGCGGGCCGCGCCGGATGGCAACACCCTGCTCTACACGCCGTCCTCGTCGATGGCGCAGAATCCGCACACGCTGACCCAGGTCACGTACGACCCCTTCACCGACTTCACGCCGATTTCGCTGGCCGCGCGCGGGCCGCTGGCGCTGCTGGTGCACAGCGAGGTGCCCGCGCAGAACGTGCAGGAACTGATCACCTGGCTGCAGGCGAATCCGGGCAAGACGAGCTACGCGTCATTCGGGACGGGCACCTCCTCGCACATCGTGGGCGAACGCTTTGCACGTCAGCACGGGCTGGACGTGCAGCACGTGGCCTACAAGGGGGGCAGCGATGCGTCGCGCGACCTGCTGGCCGGGCGCGTGGCCTACATGCTGGATGCCGCGCCCAGCGGCATCACGAGCGTGGCCACCGGCAAGGCGCGCATGCTGGCGATCACGGCGCCGCAGCGCAGCACCTACCTGCCGGATGTGCCGACGTTTTCGGAAGCGGGCGTGGAGGGGCTGGACCTGCCGAGCTGGGTCGGCATCTACGGGCCGGCGAACATGGCGCCCGAGGTGGTCGCCAAGCTGAACGCCGCGATCGTGCAGGTGCTGGACACCGAACGGGTCAAGCGCACCTTCGCGACGGGCGCCTACGAGGTCGAATCCTCGACCCCGCAAGCGTTTGCGCAGATCACGCGGGAATCCTACGACACCTGGGGCGCGGTGGTGCGCGACACCGGCATCGAGAAGCAGTAGCCGCGGTCGGGCCGGGTGTCGCGGTGGGCCGCGATCCCGTGCGGCCTCAGACGATGATGCCCCCGCCCAGGCAGACATCGCCGTCATACAGCACGGCGGACTGACCGGGCGTCACGGCCCATTGCGGCTCGTCGAAGGTCAGCGAGAACGTCTGCGCCGAGTCGGTCACCGGCAGCGCGCAGGCGGCATCGGGCTGGCGGTAGCGGGTCTTCGCACCATAGGTGCCGGGCGCGGGGGGCGTGCCCGCCACCCAGCTCGCGTCCTGGGCGCGCAGTTCACCCGACAGCAGCCAGGGGTGGTCGTGGCCCTGCACCACATACAGGGTGTTGTTCTCCAGGTCCTTGCGCGCGGTGTACCAGGCGAGCGCCGTGCCATCGTCCGCCTGCCGGCCTTTCACGCCACCGATGCCCAGGCCCTTGCGCTGGCCGAGCGTATAGAACGCCAGGCCGTCGTGCTCGCCCACGGGATGGCCGTCATCGGTCAGGATCGGACCGGGCTTGGTCGGCAGGTAGCGGTTGAGGAACTCCTGGAACGGGCGCTCGCCGATGAAGCAGATGCCCGTGGAATCCTTCTTGGCCGCGTTGGGCAGGCCGATCTCGCGCGCGATGCGGCGCACGTCCGACTTCGGGATCTCGCCCAGCGGAAACAGCGTGCGCGCCAGCTGCGCCTGGTTCAGGCGATGCAGGAAGTAGCTCTGGTCCTTGGTCGCGTCCAGCGCCTTGAGCAACTGCACCTGGCCGGATTCGAGCTGGCGCACGCGTGCATAGTGGCCCGTGGCGATGCGCTCGGCCCCCATGCGCATCGCATGGTCCAGGAAGGCCTTGAACTTGATCTCGGCATTGCACAGCACGTCCGGATTGGGCGTGCGGCCCGCCGAATACTCGCGCAGGAAGTCGGCAAAGACCCGATCCTTGTACTCGGCCGCGAAGTTCACGGCCTCGATGTCGATGCCGATGACATCGGCCACGCTGGCCGCGTCCAGCCAGTCCTGGCGGGTCGAGCAGTACTCGGAATCGTCGTCGTCTTCCCAGTTCTTCATGAAGAGGCCGACGACGTCATAGCCCTGCTGCTTGAGCAGCCAGGCCGACACCGAGGAATCGACCCCGCCCGAGAGGCCGATGACGACGCGTTCGCCGGCCATCAGCCCGGCTCCGGATCGAGGTAGACCATGGCGCTGAGCGGCAGGAAGGGCGTGCCCGCCTGCTGCTGGGCAAGGTAATCCTCGACACAGCGCATCACGACCGGATTGCGGTGCATCTCCGGGTGCGCGCGCAGCGTGTCGGCGTCGATCCAGAACGCACGGTGGATGCCCACGTCCAGGGCGAGCCCGGGCACCGGACCACCCACGTCGCCGATCACGGCAAAGCGCAGATAGGCCTTGTCGCCGGCCGGCGCCAGGTAGCTGCCCAGGAAGGCCGTCGGGGTCAGCTCGTGCGCGGTTTCCTCGAGCGTCTCGCGAATGGCGCCCTCGATGATCGATTCACCGGCCTCGAGATGGCCGGCGGGCTGGTTCCAGCGCACGCCATCGCTCGTGTCTTCTTCCACGAGCAGGAACAGGCCGTCGCGCTCGACCATGGCCGCCACCGTCACGGCGGGTCTCCAGCGAGGGGTCGTCAATTCAGTCACCATCATCAATGCGATCGCCGGCGCGGTCCAGGACCGTCGCCGGCGGCGGTTGTTGCCCAGCCTGCGTCAGGCCGCCGGGCGGGTTGGGCGCCGGTCACCCGGCGCGAAAAGGTCAGGCGGCGACGCGCACGCCCGGGAACATCTGCTGGCGCGCTTCTTCGTACTCGCGCGCCATGGTTTCAATGAATTCGCGGGCCGGTGCGATCTTGCGGATCGTGCCGATGCCCTGGCCGCAGCCCCAGATTTCCTTCCAGGCCTTCGGCTTTTCGCGGTCCGAGCCGAAGTTCATCTTGGTCGGGTCGCTGACCGGCAGGTTGTCCGGATCCAGGCCCGCGGCCTCGATCGACGGACGCAGATAATTGCCCAGCACGCCCGTGAAGAGGTTGCTGTAGATGATGTCGTCGGACGTCGCATCGACGATCGCCTGCTTGTAGGCGTCCACCGCGCGCGCTTCTTCGGTCGCGATGAAGGCCGAGCCGATGTACGCAAAATCCGCACCCATGACCTGCGCGGCCAGCACCGAGCGGCCGTTGGCGATCGAGCCGCTCAGGGCCACCGGGCCGTCGAACCACTCGCGGATCTCCTGGATCAGCGCAAAGGGGCTCTTGCTGCCGGCGTGGCCGCCCGCACCGGCTGCCACGGCAATCAGGCCGTCGGCGCCCTTCTCGATCGCCTTGTGCGCGAAGCGGTTGTTGATCACGTCGTGCAGCACCACGCCACCATAGGCGTGAATGGCCGCGTTGACGTCCTCGCGCGCACCCAGCGAGGTGATGATGATCGGCACCTTGTGCTTGGCCACCATCTCCATGTCGTGCTCGAGCCGATCGTTGCTGCGATGCACGATCTGGTTGATCGCAAACGGCGCGGCCGGCTTGTCCGGGTTGGCGCGGTTGTAGTCCGCCAGCGTCTCCGTGATCTCATGCAGCCACTCGTCCAGCTGCGAGGCCGGGCGCGCGTTGAGCGCGGGCATCGAGCCGACGACCCCGGCCTTGCACTGCTCGATGACGAGCTTGGGGTTGCTGATGATGAAAAGCGGCGAGCCGATGATCGGCAGCGGCAGATTGCGCAACGGCGCGGGAAGCCTCGACATGGTGTCTCCAGTGTTCGATGTGGGAATTGCGGGCGGCTCGGGCCGCCGATGGTCTGACATCACCGGTCTGTTTACCATACTCCGCTGCAGTGCGGCACGCGCGGGCCTAGCCAGCCGGGCCGGCGCGGCGCGCCGGCCAGAAATAGGCCGCGGCGCCGATGCCCTGCAGCACCAGGAGGGCCACCCAGGCCACCTGATGGGCCACGACGGGCGCGCCCCCGCCCGGCAGCGCCGGCCAGAGGTCCACGATGGCACCCACGCCGGCCTGGCAGACGAAGATCATGAGGAACATCGACAGGGTCATGGTCGTGCTGACCCGGCCGAGCATCTCGACCGGATAGACCTCGGCGATCATCGCGTACGCGAGGATGCTGCTCGAGCCGAATACCCCATAGGCGATCCACAGCGCCACATCCGGGATGCCGAAGGACCCGGGAATGATGAGCAGCACCTGCACCACCAGGAAGAGGCCCATGCCCAGGCCGCCGAAGCCACGCAGCCCGAGCCCCATGCGCTCGACGCGGCGCGCGACCGAACCGAGCACCACGTTGCCGCCCACCATGGCCAGTCCCAGCACCGACACCAGCGCCGCGCCCTCGCCCGCCGACAGCTCGCGCACGTCGCGCAGGAACGGCGCGACCCACAGCGACTGCACCGCATAGAAGGCGCCACCCGTCAGCACCGGAAAGAGCGACAGCTTCCAGAAGCGCGGATCGCGCACGATGGCCTGCGTGCCGCGCCACTGTTCCGCCAGCGTCGGGCGCGTGGCCGGCAGGCGCTCGCCGGCACGACCGCCCCACCACACGGCGGCAGCCACCAGCACCGTCGGCACGGCAATCAGCATGCTGACCGTGCGCCAGTCGAAACGCTCGAGCAGTTCGGACAGGGGCGTGCCCACCACCACACCGCCCATGCCGCCGATCGCCATCACCAGGCCGTTGAGCAGGGGCAGACGCTGTACGGGAAAGACCTGCACCAGCGCCTTGAAGGCGGCGCCCAGACAGACGGACACGCCGATGCCCACCATGGCGCGGCCGATCACCAGCCCGGTGACGGTATGCGCCATGCCGAACACGATGGTGCCGGCCGCCGCCAGCAGCATCATGATGGCGTTGACGCGGCGCGGGCCGTAGGTGTCGATGAGGATGCCGGCCGGGATCTGCACGGCCGAGAATGCCAGGAAGTAGACACCCGTCAGCAGGCCCAGATCACGTGACGTGAGCCCCAGCTCGGCCTGCAGTGCGGGCCCGAAGCCCACGTTGACGCCCCGAAACAGGTACGAGATGAAGTAGCCGAGCGAAAAGCACAGAAAGACGATGAGCGCGGCCCGACCGCCCATGCGGTCGGCCGCGGCGCCCGTCATGACGCCTTGCGCCGGAAGACCAGCCGCTCGTCGGCGGAGGCCTTGGGCTCGAAGCGATAGCCTTCCAGATCGAAATCGCGCAGGTCGGCGACCTTGCGCGGGCGATGCAGCGCGGCAAATCGCGCCATCAGGCCGCGCGCGCGCTTGGCGTGAAAGCTGATGATCTTGTAGTCGCCGTTCTTCCAGTCCTCGAACACGACCTGGATGACGGGTGCGTCCAGCGTCTGCAGGCGGACCGACTTGAAGTACTCCTCGGACGCAAGGTTCACGACTGCCCGTTCACCGCCCACCTCGTCCAGCCGGGTGTTCAGGTAATCGGCGATGGTGTCGCCCCAGAAGCCGTACAGGTTCTTCGCCGCGCCCACCGGCAGGCGCGTGCCCATCTCCAGGCGATACGGACGCATCAGGTCCAGCGGGCGCAGCGCCCCGTACAGGCCGCTCAGGATGACCAGGTGATCCTGCGCCCAGGTCAGTGCCTTGGCCGGCAGGCTGGCTGCGGCCAGGCCTTCGTACACATCGCCATTGAAGGCCAGCACGGCGGGGCGCGATTCCTTGCTCGTGAAGCGCGGCTTCCAGGCGGCGTAACGCTCGGCGTTCAGCTCGGCCAGGTTGTCGCTCAGCTTCATCAGGGTCGCGATGTCGGCCGCCGACTTTTCGCGCAGTACCGCAATGAGCTGGCTCGCCTGTTTCGCGAACAGCGGCTGGGTCGGCTCGGGCAGGGCCGGATCGAGCGGGGATTCGTAGTCGAGCGTCTTGGCGGGCGAAAGCGTATACAGCATGGTGTCGGTCTGGGCAGGAGGAAAACGGGGCGCGCCGCCTCGTGCGGCAGCGCCCGCGGTGGCCGGACCCGCGGCCCGGCAGGCAGGATCAGGCGGCGGTCCAGCCGCCATCGACCGGCAGCAGCGTGCCGGTCATGGAACGCGCGTTGTCGCTGGCGAGGAACACGGCCAGGGCCGCCACCTCCTCGACCGTGACGAATTCCTTGGTCGGCTGGGCGGCAAGCAGCACATCGCGCTTGACCGCTTCCTCGGAGATGCCGCGCGCCTTGGCGGTGTCCGGCACCTGGCGCTCGACCAGCGGCGTCCAGACGTAGCCCGGGCAGATCGCGTTGACCGTGATGCCCAGCTGCGCGACTTCCAGCGCGGCCGTCTTGGTCAGGCCCGCGATGCCGTGCTTGGCGGCCACATAGGCCGACTTGTAGGGCGAGGCCACCAGCGCATGCGCGGACGCCGTGTTGATGATGCGTCCCCAGCGGCGCGCCTTCATGCCCGGCAGCGCGGCGCGCATGGTCAGAAAGGCCGAGGACAGGTTGATCGCGATGATCGCGTTCCACTTCTCGATCGGGAATTCGTCGATCGGCGCGACGTGCTGGATGCCGGCATTGTTGATGAGGATGTCGACCTTGCCCAGGCCCGCTTCGGCCTCGCGCACCATGGCCTCGATCTCTTCCGGGCGCGTCATGTCGGCGCCCGAATACAGGGCCTTGACGCCAAAGTCCTGCTCGATCGCCAGACGCGTGGCTTCGATCTGCGCCGCGTCGCCCAGGCCGTTGATCATCACGTCGGCGCCTTGTTCGGCCAGCGCGCGGGCATAGGCCAGCCCGATACCGCTGGTCGAGCCGGTGACGAGCGCGGATTTACCTTTCAGCATGAGAACTCCTGGAATGGGGACGGCAGGCGGCGGCCTGCGGGACAACGGACAAGTATACGAGCCGTGCGTGACGGCAGACGGCGGGCACGGGGGCGCAGCTTGCGTGGCGCCGCCACCGGGGGGCGTCGGCGGCGCACGCCGTGCGCCCCGGCCTGCCTCCGCCGGGTCAGCCCACGCGGGCCAGCAGCGCCACGACCGTGGAGGCGATGCCTTCGCGCCGGCCCAGAAAGCCGAGCGATTCGTTGGTCTTGGCCTTGATGTTGACGCAGCTCGCGTCATCCAGCCCCAGGTCGGCTGCGATGTTGGCCTGCATGGCAGGCGCGTGCGGGCCGATCTTGGGGGCCTGGGCGTGCACCGTGGCGTCCACGTTGACCACGGCCCAGCCGGCGGCACGCACCTTGGCGTAGGCCGCGCGCAGCAGCATGCGGCTGTCCGCGCCCTTCCACTGCGCATCCGTATCGGGAAAGTGCCGCCCGATGTCGCCCAGGCCGGCCGCGCCCAGCACGGCGTCGGTGACGGCATGCAGCAGCACGTCGGCATCCGAATGTCCGGCCAGACCCTTGTCGTACGGAATGGTGACCCCGCCAATGATCAGCGGCCGGCCCTCGACCAGCGCGTGCACGTCGTAGCCCTGTCCCACCCGCATCGTGTGTGCTATCCCAGCCATGTTTCCATCCATGCAAAATCGTCGGGCCAAGTCACCTTGGCGTTGGCCATCGTGCCGGCCACCAGCAGCGGCTTGTGGCCCGCGGCTTCCACCGCGCCCGCCTCGTCGGTCGGGGTCAGGCCCTCGCGCGCGGCCGCGGCAAAGGCCTCGCCCAGCACGCCCGCGCGAAACATCTGCGGGGTCTGCGCCTGCCACAGGTGTTCGCGCGACATCGTGCGCGCCACGCGCGGCGGTCCGGCCACGGGCTCGGCCTGCTTGATCGTGTCGGCCACCGGCAGCGCGAGCAGCCCGCCCACGGCGTCCGCCAGGCAGGCATCGACCAGGTTGGCCAGCGCATCGGCGGGCAGTCCCGGACGCGCGGCATCGTGCACCAGCACCCAGTCGCGCGGGGCCGGGCGCAATTCGGCCAGGGCATTGGCCACCGTCTCGTGGCGCGTCTCGCCACCGCACGCCAGCACCGCGGTGCGCGGCAGCCCGGATAGCACCGCGTCGGCCAGCCCGTCGCCCGGCGCCACGGCCACCACCACGCGCTGGATGCGCCGCTCGGCCAGCAAGGCCTCGACGCTCCAGCGCAGCATGGTCTTGCCGGCGATCAGCCGGTACTGCTTGGGGCCGGCGTGAGAAGGACGCGCGCCGCGGGCGCGCGCGCCCACGCCCGCGGCGGGCACGATGGCAATCAGCGCCGGATGGGCGGATTCGGGACTCGACATGGACGCCATCATACCCGCAGGGGCGCCGCCCTCCTGCCGGGCACGGCGGTGGCTACCTGGGCGAATTCCCTATAATCGTCAGCTTCATGCCGCCCTCCTCCTCCGCCCCCGCCTGCGTCACCACGCTGGCCGCCGCCCTCAAACCCGGCCAGCGGCATGCCCGCACGCAGCCGCCGGGCGCGGGCGACGCCTGGCTGCTGTCGCGCCTGGCCCGCCAGACCGCCCAGCCCCTCGTCATCCTGACGGCCGCCCCGCAGGACGCCCAGCGCCTGGCCGACGAGATCGCCCTCTTCGATCCCAAGCTGCGCGTGCACCAGATGCCGGACTGGGAAACGCTGCCCTATGACGCGTTCTCGCCGCATCAGGACCTGATCTCGCAGCGCCTGCGCACCCTGCACGCGCTCATGCAGAAGCAGGTGGACGTGCTGACCGTGCCCGTCACGACGGCCCTGTACCGGCTCGCCCCGCCCGCCTTTCTGGCAGCGCACACGTTCTCGTTCCGCCAGGGCGAGCGCCTGGACGAGGCCGCCCTGCGCGACCAGCTGGTGCTGGCCAACTACACCCACGTGCAGCAGGTGGCGGCACCCGGCGAGTTCAGCATCCGCGGCGGCCTGATCGACCTTTTCCCCATGGGATCCGCGCTGCCCTACCGGCTGGATCTGTTCGATGACACGATCGAGTCGATCCGGGCCTTCGACGCGGACACCCAGCGCAGCCTGTACCCGGTGCGGGAAGTCGAGCTGCTGCCCGGGCGCGAGTTCCCGATGGACGAGCCCGCGCGCACGGCGTTTCGCGCACGCTTTCGCGAAGTCTTCGAAGGCGACCCCTCGCGCGCGCTGCCCTATCGCGACATGGGCAACGGCATCCCGTTTCCGGGCGTCGAGTACTACCTGCCACTCTTCTTCGACGAGACCGCGACCCTGTTCGAGTACCTGCCGCGCAACGCCGTGGCCGTCACCGTGGGCGATGCGGACGACGCGATTCGGCGCTACCTGCAGGACACCCAGAGCCGCTACGATTTCCTGAAGAGCGACCGCGAGCGGCCCATCCTGCCGCCCAGCGGGCTGCTGCTGTCGGCCGAAGGCCTGTTCGGCGAGCTGCGCCAGTTCGCGCGCCTGGCCTTCACCGACGGCACGGACGAGGCGCTGGCCAAGCCGCCCGACGTGGCGGTGCACCGCCAGGCCGGTGACCCGGTCGCCCGCCTGCGTGCGCTGGTCGCCCCGGGCAGCCCGCACCGCGTGCTGCTGTGCGCGGACTCGGCCGGACGCCGCGAGACCGTCGCGCAGATGCTGGCCGAACACGAGCTGCGCCCCGAGCCCGTGCCCGCCATCCAGGACTTCCTGGACGGCGAGGTGCACTTCGGCATCGCCGTGGCGCCGCTGTCCGCGGGCTTTGCGCTGCGCGATCCGGACGTCATCCTCCTCACGGAAAGCGACCTCTATCCGGGGCATACCGCCGCGTCGCGCAAGCGCCGCGGGCGCGATCGCACGAGCAACGTCGAAGCCATGGTGCGCGACCTGGCCGAACTGCGCGAGGGCGATCCGGTCGTCCACGCCCAGCACGGCATCGGGCGGTATCACGGCCTGGTCAGCATGGACCTGGGCGAAGGCGACACCGAGTTCCTGCATCTGGAATATGCCAACACCGCCACGCTGTACGTGCCGGTGTCGCAACTGCACGTGATCTCGCGCTACAGCGGCGCCGATCCGGAATCCGCCCCCCTGCACCAGCTCGGATCCGGCCAGTGGGAAAAGGCGCGCCGCAAGGCCGCCAAGCAGGCCCGCGACACGGCGGCCGAGCTGCTCAACCTGTATGCCCGGCGCGCCGCGCGCGAGGGCTTTTCCTTCAAGCTGCCGCTGTCGGACTACGAGGCCTTTGCCGAGACCTTCGGCTTCGAGGAAACGCCCGACCAGGCGGCCGCCATCCAGGCTGTGCTGGCCGACATGACCTCCGGCAAGCCCATGGACCGGCTGGTCTGCGGCGACGTGGGCTTTGGCAAGACCGAAGTCGCGCTGCGCGCGGCCTTCATGGCCGTGGCCAACGACAAGCAGGTCGCCATCCTGTGCCCGACCACGCTGCTGGCCGAGCAGCATGCCGCCAACTTCGCCAACCGCTTTGCCGACTGGCCCGTGCGCGTGGCCGAGCTCTCGCGCTTTCGCTCGGCCAAGGAAACGTCGGCTGCCATCGAGCAGATCAACGACGGGCGGGTGGACATCGTCATCGGTACCCACAAACTGCTGTCCGACAAGATCCAGTTCAAGCGCCTGGGCCTGGTCATCATCGACGAGGAACACCGCTTTGGCGTGCGCCAGAAGGAAGGCCTGAAGGCCTTGCGCGCCGAGGTCGACGTCCTCACCCTGACCGCCACGCCCATCCCGCGCACGCTGGGCATGTCGCTCGAAGGCCTGCGCGACTTCTCGGTCATCGCCACCGCTCCGCAAAAGCGCCTGGCCATCAAGACCTTCCTGCGCCGCGAAGACGGCAGCACCGTGCGCGAAGCCCTGCTGCGCGAGCTCAAGCGCGGTGGACAGGTCTACTTCCTGCACAACGAAGTCGAGACCATCCACAACCGCCGTGCCCGCCTGGAAGAGCTCGTGCCCGAGGCCCGCATCGCGGTCGCCCACGGCCAGATGCCCGAGCGCGAGCTCGAGCAGGTGATGAAGGACTTCTACCAGCAGCGCTTCAACGTCCTGCTGTGCACCACCATCATCGAGACGGGCATCGACGTGCCCAGCGCCAACACCATCGTCATCCACCGCGCCGACCGCTTCGGCCTGGCGCAACTGCACCAGCTGCGCGGGCGCGTGGGCCGATCGCACCACCAGGCCTACGCCTACCTGCTCACCCCGGGCGAAGACGCCATCACCACCAACGCCAAGAAGCGCCTGGAAGCCATCCAGTCCATGGAAGAGCTGGGCTCGGGCTTCTACCTCGCCATGCACGACCTGGAAATCCGTGGTGTCGGTGAAGTCCTGGGCGACTCGCAGTCGGGCAACATCCAGGAAATCGGCTTCCAGCTGTACACCGACATGCTGGCCGATGCCGTGCGCGCCTTGAAGAATGGCCAGGAACCCGACCTGTCCGCTCCGCTGGCCGCGAGCGAGGAAGTCAACCTGCACATCCCCGCCCTGCTGCCCAACGACTATTGCGGGGACATTCACGCCCGGCTGTCGATCTACAAGCGCCTGTCCAGCTGCGAGACCGACGACGACCTGGACCGCATGCATGAAGAGCTGATCGACCGCTTCGGGCGCCTGCCCGAGCCCGCCAACGCCCTGCTCGAAACCCATCGCCTGCGCCTGGCCGGCCGGCGCGTGGGCGTGCACAAGATCGACGCCAACGACAGCAGCGCCGTGCTGCAGTTCGTCGCCAACCCGCCCATCGACCCCATCCGCATCATCGAGCTGGTGCAGAAGAACCGGCACATCAAGCTGTCGGGACAGGACCGGCTGCGCATGGAGATCGACGGCGCGGACCTGACCAAGCGGGTCACGGCGGTGCGTGGGGTGTTGCGGAGCCTGGCGGGGTAGGTGCGGCGCCGGGGCAAGCCTGTCCCGGTGCGTGGTGGCGTCATGTACTCATGACCCGATGTGCTTTGCCCTTCGTGGTCGCATCGTCTAGCCTGGGCCCACCGGCCCAGCGCCGCTTTTCGACGAGATGCCGATGCCCTCCCGACAGCTCCGGCTTGGCGCCTTCATGCGCCCGGTCAGCATCCACACCGGCGCCTGGCGCTACCCGGGCGCCCAGCGGGACGCCAACTTCCACTTCCCGTCGCTCAGGCGCTACGCGCAGACGCTGGAGCGTGCGCGGTTCGATGCCTTCTTCATGGCCGATCATCTGGCGCTGCTGAACATGCCGCGCGAGGCGTTGAAGCGCAGCCACACCGCGACGTCCTTCGAGCCCTTCACGCTGCTGTCCGCGCTGAGCCAGGCAACCGAGCACATCGGGCTGGTGGCCACAGCCTCCACGACCTTCGACGAACCGTTCCACATCGCGCGGCGCTTTGCGTCGCTGGATCACCTGAGCAACGGGCGCGCGGGCTGGAACATCGTGACGACGTCCAACCCCGATGCGGCCCGAAACTTCGGGCGCGATGACCATCTGCCGCACGACGAGCGCTACGCGCGGGCGCGCGAGTTCTTCGATGTCGTGACGGGGCTGTGGGACAGCTGGGCGGATGATGCCTTCGTGCGGGACGCGGCATCGGGCATCTTCTTCGATCCCGACAAGCTCCACACCCTGGATCATCGGGGCACCTACCTGAACGTGCGGGGGCCGCTGCACATTGCCCGGCCGGTGCAGGGATGGCCGGTGATCGTGCAGGCCGGTGCGTCCGAGGCGGGACGGCAGCTGGCGGCCGAGACGGCCGAGGTCGTGTTCGCCGCACACAACACGCTGGCCGACGGACAGCGGTTCTATGCCGATGTGAAGGGCCGGATGGCGGCCCTCGGCCGATCCCCGGATCACCTGAAGATACTGCCGGGCGCGCTGGTCGTCGTGGGCGACACGGACCGGGACGCGCGCGCGATCCGCGACCACCTGGACAGTCTGGTGCATGAAGCCAGCGCATTCGCGTCGCTGTCGGTGGCACTGGGCTGCGACGTGTCGACGTTCGATCCGGACGCCCGGCTGCCGGCGATCCCGCCCACCGAAGGCAGCCAGAGCACGCGCCAGCGCGCGCTCGAGCTGGCCGAGCGTGAAGGTCTCACGGTGCGTCAGCTGGCCCGCCGCCTGGGCGGCTACGGTGGGCTGGCTTTCGTGGGCTCCGTGAAGACGATCGCCGACGCCATGCAGGAATGGCTGGAGACCGAGGGCTCGGATGGCTTCAACGTGATGTTTCCGTGGCTGCCGGGCGGCCTGGACGCCTTTGCCGAGCAGGTCGTGCCGGAGCTACAGGCGCGCGGACTTTTCCGGCGGGAATACGAGGGGACCACGCTGCGCGAGAACCTCGGCCTGCCGCGACCGAAGAATCGGTTCTTCGACTGACGCGCGCCCGGTGCGGTGGCGGGTCAGGGGCCGGCGGCGGCTAGCGCCCCACCGCGAGCGCCCGCCGCCCTCGCCCAGGGACCACCCGCCGCTCCCCGAGGGATCGTCCCGATACCTCCCCGCCCCCAGCCCCGCTACACTCCCGCGCAAGGAGACGTCGACACGGCCATGGGAAAAGGGATTCTGCTGCTGGTGTCCGTGGGCTACGCCGCGCTGCTGTTTGCCGTGGCGTGGTGGGGCGACCGTCGTCCGATGTATCCCAACCGGCCCTGGCTGCGGCCGGTGGTCTACAGCCTCGCGCTGGCGGTGTACTGCTCGTCCTGGACCTTCTATGGCGCGGTGGGCAGCGCGCTGCGCCATGGGCTGTCGTATCTGCCCATCTATCTGGGCCCGTTGCTGCTGATGGTGTTTGGCTGGCGCATCATCGAGCGCCTGGCGCTGATCGCCCGATCGCAGAACACGGTGTCCATCTCGGACTTCATCTCGGCGCGCTACGGCCGCTCGCGGCGGCTGGCGGCGCTGGTGACGGTGATCGCGCTGGTGGGGATCCTGCCCTATCTGGCGCTGCAGTACAAAGCGGTGGCCATGAGCCTGGCGGTGCTGACGGGCGGCGATCTGTCGCACCAGCCGGTGGCGGCCGACCCGGCGTTGTATGTGGCGCTGATCATGGCCTTGTTCGCGGCGCTGTTCGGCACGCGGCAGGTGGACGCGACGGAACACCATCACGGGATGATGCTGGCGATCGCGCTGGAATCGGTGGTCAAGCTGCTGGCGATGGTGGCCGTGGGCGTCTTTGCCTGGCTGTGGCTGCGCGAAGCGTCTTTGGATATCCGGGCCGGGGCGGAGACCTTGTTCCTGAACGCGGTGCCCGACGGGTTCGTTGCGCAGACGGTGCTGAGCTTCATCGCCATCATCTGCCTGCCGCGCCAGTTCCAGGTGGCGGTCGTGGAATGTGGGGACGTGGGCGACGTGAAGCGCGCACGCTGGATGTTCGGCGCGTACCTGGTCGTGATTTCGCTGATGGTGGTGCCGGTGGCGGTGGCCGCACGGGCGATCTTCGGCGATTTTGCGGCGGGCGGGGCCGACGCGATCATGCTGACCATGCCGCTCGTGCTGGGGCGCGAGGACCTGGCGCTGGTCGCCTACGTGGGCGGGTTCTCGGCGGCCACGGGCATGGTGATCGTGTCGAGCATTGCGCTTGCGACCATGGTCAGCAATGACCTGGTGATGCCGGTGCTGTTGCGGCGGGGCTGGGACAAGCGCCACGGGCAGGCGGACGTGGCCTCGCTGGTGCTGTGGGTGCGGCGGGTGGTGATCGTCCTGCTCGCGCTGTGTGCCTATGCGTACTACCGCAGCAGTGGCATCGACAGCACGCTGGCGTCCTATGGCCTGATGGCGTTCGTGGCCGTCGCGCAGTTCGCCCCTGGCCTGATCGGCGGGCTGTACTGGCGCGGCGCCAGCCGGCGTGGCGTGGAGCTGGGCATGCTGGTGGGCTTCGTCACCTGGACGTACACCCTGCTGCTGCCCACGCTGGCCGAAGCAGGCTGGTTCGACGCCAGCTGGGTGTACCGGGGGCCGTTTGACATTGCCTGGCTGCAGCCGCGCCAGTTGTTCGGCCTGGTGGGCTGGGAGCCGCTGACCCACGGCACCTTCTGGTCCCTGCTGCTGAATGCGAGCGTGATGATGCTGGTGTCCGCGCGCTGGCGCCCGAGCGTGGAAGAGCGCCTGCGCATCGCCCCCTTCCTGGACCCTTATGCCAAGCAGCAGGCCCTGGTCAGCGGCGACTGGCCCGGCAGCCACGTCAGCATCGACGATCTGCGCGCGCTGGCCGTGCGCATCGTGGGCGAACAGCATGCGCATCGCGCCTTCATCGAGCATGCGGTGCTGCGCGGCCAGAAGCTGCAGCACGGTGCCGCGGCGGATCGCAACTGGGTGCAGTTCACCGAACGCCTGCTGGCCGCGGCCATTGGCGCGGCATCGGCCCGGCTGGTGATGGTGTCGATGCTGCGCGGCTCGGGCATGGAGCTGTCCGAAGTCGTGGCCGTGATGGACGAGGCGGGCCAGGAGCTGCGCTTCAACCGGGAGATCCTGGCGACCACGCTGGAGAACATCAGCGCCGGGGTGAGCATGGTCGATGCCGACATGCGGCTGGTGGCGTGGAACCGGCGCTACCAGCAGCTCTTCGGCTATCCCGACGGCATGCTGTACGTGGGCCGGCCCGTGGCCGACCTCATCCGCTACAACGCCGAGCGCGGCGAGCTGGGCGACGGCGACCTGGAAACGCAGATCGGCAAGCGGGTGGACTACATGCGGGCGGGCTCGCCGCACATCTTCGAGCGCGTGCGCGGCGATGGCAGCGTGATCGAAATGCGGGGACAACCCCTGCCCGGCGGTGGCTACGTGACGAGCTTCAACGACATCACGGACTTCAAGCGGGCCGAGCGCGAGCTGCGCGAGGCCAATGAGACCCTGGAACAACGCGTGGCCGAGCGCAGCCAGGAGGCCGAGGCCGCGCAGCAGTCCAAGACCCGGTTCCTGGCCGCCATCAGCCACGACGTGCTGCAGCCGCTCAACGCCGCGCGGCTCTTTGCCTCGGCACTGCACGCGAGCGAGGACGTGCAGGAACTGCGCCACCTGTCGGGCCGGGTGGATGCCTCGCTGCGCGCGGCCGAAGAGCTGCTGGAAGGCCTGCTCGACGTGTCACGCCTGGATGCCCGCGGCGTGCGCCACACCCTGACGGACTTCGATGCCGACGCCCTCTTGCGCGAGCTCGCCGAGCAGTACGACGGGCTGGCCCGCGCGCGCGACCTGGGGCTGCGCGTGCACGGCCGCGCGTGCCTTGTGCGCAGCGATCGTCGGCTGCTGCGCCGCGTGCTGCAGAACTTCCTGTCCAATGCGTTGCGCTACACGCGCACCGGGCGCATCGTCGTGGGCATGCGCGTGCGTGCCCATGACGTCACCTTCATGGTGTGCGATACCGGCCCGGGCATTCCGGCGCAGCACATGCGCCAGATCTATGACGAGTTCCAGCGCTACCAGCAGCCCTTTGACTGGGGCGAGCAGGGGCTGGGGCTGGGACTGTCGATATGTCAGCGCATTTCCCGGATGCTGGGCCATCCGCTGCAGGCCCACAGCGTGGTCGGTCGCGGCAGCGTGTTCTGCGTCACCGTGCCGCGCTCGGCCGAGGGCGTGCGGGCGGCGGCACCGCCGCGCGCGGCGCCCCTGCAGGCCGGTGCGCTGGATGGCCTGCGCGTGCTGTGCGTGGACAACGACCCCGAGATCCTGCACGGCATGCGCGCGCTGCTGGGCCGCTGGCAGGTGCAGGTCGCCACCGCCAGCACGGTCGATGACGCGCTGGCACAGGCCGCGGCCGACCCGCCCGACGTGTACCTGGTCGACTACCACCTGCATGATCGGCTGGACGGGCTGGACTGCCTGGATGCGTTGCGCGCCTTGCGCCCCGAGGGATTCGTGGGCGCCCTGCTGACGGCCGACGGCAGGCCGGAGGTCCAGAACGCGGCAAAGGATCGCGGCTATCGGCTGCTGACCAAGCCGATCCGGCCGGCCTCGCTGCGCGCCTTCCTGGCGGCGCACCCTGCGCCGCGGCCGGAGCACGCGGGCTGAAGCCTGTCGGCTGGGGCTGGCCCGCTACTCGACTTCTTCCGGCGGCAGCACGATGCCATCCGGGTCGATCGCGAGCTTGCCCGCCATGAGCACCGCCTGCGTGCGATTGGTGGCGCCCAGCTTGCGCAGGATGGCCGTGACGTGCGCCTTGACCGTGGCTTCGGACACGCCGATGTCGTAGGCGATCTGCTTGTTCAGGCGCCCGCTGCCCAGCATCTGCAGGACGCGGAACTGCTGCGGCGTGAGCTCGCGCACGCGCAGCGCGGCGTCGTGCTCGTCCGGGTCCACGGGGGAGGCGGTGTCGACGTGGGACGGCACCCAGCGCTCGCCGTCGAGCACGGCCGTGATGGCCGCGCCGATGGTGCGCGAGTCGGCGGATTTGGGAATGAAGCCCAGGGCACCGTGGTGCAGCGCGCGCTGCACCACGGCGGATTCCTCGCGCCCGGACACGACCACGATCGGCATCTGCGGGTGGCGGGCGCGCAGGTGCACCAGCGCGCTGAAGCCCTGCGCACCCGGCATGGACAGATCCATGAGCAGCAGGTCGGCATCCGGATTGGCATCGGCCAGGGCATACAAGCCGTCCACGCCATCGGCCTCGTGCAGCAGGGCGAGCGGCAACACCCGCTGCACGGCGCTGCGCAAGGCCTCGCGAAACAGCGGGTGGTCGTCGACGATCAGCAGAGTAGGCATGGCGCACCAGCGGGCGGAGCAGGTGGAATCCATTGTACGCACCGGCATGCCCGGCACGACGGCAGCGGCCTGCGCCCGGCATTAGACGATGGTCGAAGGCCGTGGCGGGCTTAGACCAAAGGCGAATAGGCTCGCGGCGGGCATGCGCGCAGTCTTGCAGCTATCCGCCATGGCACGGCCTTGCGCCAGGCGGAACGGCACTGCCAACTCAACCAAGAAAAGCCGGGAGACACCCATCATGTCCGCGATCTCAATCGATACGCCGCGGCCCGAACAAGGCATGACGAAGGAACACAAGAAAGTGATCCTCGCCTCCAGTCTCGGGACCATTTTCGAGTGGTACGACTTCTATCTCTACGGCTCACTGGCCGCCGTCATCGCCGTGCACTTCTTCTCGGCCCTGCCCCCCGGCAGCGCCTTCGTCATGGCGCTGCTGACCTTCGCCGCCGGCTTTGCGGTACGCCCCTTCGGCGCCATCGTGTTCGGCCGCCTGGGCGACCTGATCGGGCGCAAGCACACCTTCCTGATCACCATCATGATCATGGGCGTGTCGACGTTCTTCGTCGGCCTGCTGCCCACCTACGCCACGATCGGCATCGCCGCCCCCATCCTGCTGGTGGTGCTGCGCTGCCTGCAGGGCCTGGCGCTGGGCGGCGAGTACGGGGGCGCTGCCACCTACGTGGCGGAACACGCGCCACAGGGTCGGCGCGGTCTGTACACAAGCTTCATCCAGACGACGGCCACCATCGGCCTGTTCCTGTCGCTGCTGGTGATCCTGGGCTGCCGCGTGGCCCTGGGCCCGGAAGCCTTCGCCGAGTGGGGCTGGCGCATTCCGTTCCTGATCTCGTTCCTGCTGCTGCTGGTGTCGGTGTGGATCCGGATGAAGCTGCAGGAGTCGCCGCTCTTCAAGAAGATGAAGGAGGAAGGCACGGGTTCCAAGGCGCCGTTGAAGGACAGCTTCGGCAACTGGAAGAACGGCAAGATCGTGCTGCTGGCGCTCTTTGGCGCCACCGCCGGCCAGGCCGTGGTGTGGTATGCCGGCCAGTTCTATGCCCTCTTCTTCATGACGCAGACGCTGAAGGTCGACGCCATCACGGCCAACCTCTTCATCGCCGCCGCGCTCCTGATCGCCACCGGCGGGTTCATCTTCTTTGGCTGGCTGTCGGACAAGATCGGGCGCAAGCCGATCATCATGGCAGGCTGCCTGCTGGCCGCCCTGACCTACTTCCCGATCTTCAAGGGCCTGACCCATTACGCCAACCCCGCCCTGGAAGTGGCTGCGACCAACAATCCGGCCGTGGTCGTGGCCGACCCGCGCGACTGCTCGTTCCAGTTCGTGCCGGGTGAATTGAAGGGACATGTGACCTTCAACAACTCGTGCGACCTGGTCAAGAACGTGCTGAACACGCGCAGCGTGTCCTACAGCACGGAAGCCGTTGCGCCGGGTTCGCTGGCCAGCGTGCGCATCGGCCAGACCGTGGTGCAGAGCGTGGACGTGACGGGCATGCCGGTCGAACAGGCCCGTGCGGCGCAGGCCAAGCTGTCGGCCGAGCTGACGGCCGCCATCGACGCCGCGGGCTATCCACGCGCCGCCGATCCGGCACAGATGAACAAGCCCATGGTGCTGCTGCTGCTGACCCTGCTGGTGCTGTACGTGACGATGGTCTACGGGCCGATCGCCGCGTGGCTGGTGGAGCTCTTCCCCACCAAGATCCGCTATACGTCGATGTCGCTGCCGTATCACATCGGCAATGGCTGGTTCGGCGGCTTCCTGCCCACCACGGCGTTCGCCCTGGTGCTGCTGACGGGCAACATGTATGCGGGTCTCTGGTATCCCATCATCATCGCCATCATCACCTTCGTGATCGGCACCTTCTTCCTGAGGGAGACCAAGGACGTCGACATCACGAAGTAGACACGGCGGGAGGAGCGGGGACCGGCCCAGGCCGGCCCCCGGCCAACCCGCGGTGCCCCACCCTGCAGACATGACAAAGGCCGGCAATTGCCGGCCTTCGTCGTTGGCAGGGGCAACCCGTGCGCCCTGCCGTGCGCGGCGGCCCGGGCGTCACGCCCGAGCCAGCCGCACGTCGATCACGCGTAGTGGATCACCGAGCGGATCGACTTGCCGTCGTGCATCAGGTCGAAGGCTTCGTTGATCTCCTCCAGCGGCAGCGTGTGCGTCACGAACGGTTCGAGCTGGATGTCGCCACGCATGGCTTCCTCGACCATGCCGGGCAGCTCGGAGCGGCCCTTCACGCCACCGAAGGCCGTGCCCTTCCAGCTGCGGCCGGTGACGAGCTGGAACGGGCGGGTGGAGATCTCCTGGCCCGCGCCCGCCACGCCGATCACGACCGACTGGCCCCAGCCGCGGTGGGCCGATTCCAGCGCCGCGCGCATCACGTTGACGTTGCCGATGCACTCGAACGAATGGTCCACGCCCCAGCCGGTCATCTCGACGATGACTTGCTGGATCGGCTTGTCATGGTCCTTGGGGTTGATGACGTCGGTCGCGCCGAAGGTCTTGGCGAGCGGGAACTTGGCGGGGTTGGTATCCACGGCGATGATGCGGCCCGCCTTGGCGCGCTGGGCGCCCTGGATCACCGCGAGGCCGATGCCGCCCAGCCCGAAGACGGCGACCGAGTCACCCGGCTGGACCTTGGCGGTGTTCTTGACGGCACCCAGGCCGGTCGTGACGCCACACCCGAGCAGGCAGACCTGTTCATGGTTGGCCTCGGGGTTGATCTTGGCGAGCGAGACTTCGGCCACGACCGTGTACTCGCTGAAGGTCGAGCAGCCCATGTAGTGGTAGATCGGCTGGCCGTTGTACGAGAAGCGGGTCGTGCCATCGGGCATCACGCCCTTGCCCTGCGTGGCGCGCACGGCAATGCACAGGTTGGTCTTGCCGGACTTGCAGAACAGGCACTCGCCGCATTCGGCGGTGTAGAGCGGGATCACGTGATCGCCGGGCTTCAGGCTCGTGACGCCCTCGCCCACCTCGACCACCACGCCCGCGCCTTCGTGGCCAAGCACCGCGGGGAACAGGCCTTCCGGATCGTCACCGGACAGGGTGAAGGCATCCGTGTGGCAGACGCCCGTGTGCGAGATCTTCACCAGGACCTCGCCCTTGCGGGGCGGCTCGACGTCGATCTCGACGATCTGCAGGGGCTTGCCAGCTTCGAACGCTACGGCGGCGCGGGATTTCATGAGGGTCTTCCTTGGTGGTTGGCAGGGTCAGCGCAGATAGGAACGCATCAGCGCGAGGGTTTCGTCGATCGACTCGTCCAGCGGCTTGTCGGCATCGCCGAAAGTCTCGCGCAGATGGCCTTGCAGCACGTCGGCCATCATGCCGTTCACCGCACCTCGGATGGCGGCCAGTTGCTGCAGCACCGGCCCGCAGGCCGAGCCTTCGGCGATGCTGCGCTCCAGCGCCTCGGCCTGGCCGCGGATACGGCGCAGGCGCGTAATGGCGCGCTTCTTGTCGGCGGGGCTGTCGGGCATGTGGCGTGGCCGGGATCCGGCGCTGTTCCTATACTGGGGGGTAGTATAGCCAGACCCGGGATGGCCGGGCAAACCCGGCAGGGCAAGACCGCTACGACACGGCCCCTGCCGCCTGGGCGGCAGCCACGTGCAGCGCACGGATTTCCTGCGCGAGCGCCGGCACCGGACCATCGACCTGGGCGTTCTCGATGACGGCCGGGATCGGCAGCGACTGGATGCCCAGGGACGGGCGCCCCAGTTCACGCCGCCATTCGCCCAGCTGCTGCGTGGAGCTCGCAAAGACGATGCGCCCCAGGCCCACCAGCGCATGGGCGGCAGCACACATGGCGCAGTGCTCGCCCGACGTGTAGACCGTGGCCGTGCGGCGCTCTTGCGGCGGCAGGTTGGCGGCCGCCCACTTGGCGATGGCGAACTCCGGGTGCAGCGTCGCGTCGTTGCCGCTGCGCGTGCGATTGCGGTCTTCGAAGAGGATCTCGCCGCTCGATGACACCAGCAGGGATCCGAAAGGCTGATCGCCCGCGGCAACGGCGTCGCGCGCCAGGTCCACGCAGCGGCGCAGGTAATGCAGGTCGGTATCGTTCATGGAGGCTCCGGGTGGGAATGTCGATCGGCCCATGCTAGCAGCCTGGGCGTGACATGCGCGTGCGCCACGCGGTACGCAAGAAGCGGACACGAGCCTGCGCGACACTTCAGCCTGCGCGAGCGCGCCCTGCCGTTGCGCGGCTGACCGGCCTGGCGACGGCACCTGGATCACGGCCAAAAAAAAACCCCCTGCCAGGCAGGGGGTTTCAGGATCCGGCAGGCGCCGCGGCAACGATCAGATGTCGTCTTCGCCCTGCGTCAGGATCTCTTCGGCCAGCGGATCGCGCTCGACCTTGTAGCGGTCGCGCAGCGCGGCGAAGAAGGCCTCGGCCTGTGCCTGGGCCAGCGCGGCGGCCACCGCATCGCGCTCGGCCTGGACGGCGTCGGCCGGCGCGTCTTCGGCAGCCTTCACGCCGTCGATCTGCGCCACGATGAAGTCGCCGTTGGCCGCGGCAGCGCCCACGTACTGCGGGAACTGGGCATCGGCCGGCACGGCGCGGATGGCGCGCACGACGTCCATGGACAGGCCCTGGGCATCGGCGAGCGACACGGTCTGGACCTCGCCGAAGCCTTCACGGCCCTGGCCTTCGTTGGCAGCCTTCACGAAGGCTTCGCCGGCCTGGGCCGCCGCCGCGATCGCGCGCTCGGTGGCCAGGATCTCGCGGATGCTGTCCGTGACGTCGGCCAGCGGACGCACGCCGGCGGGCTGCACGTTCAGGGCACGCACGGCCACGAGCTCGGAGGGCGAGAGTTCGATGATCCCGGAGTTCTGGCGATCGCGCATGACTTCGCGCGAGAACAGCGCTTCGCGCACGCGAGCATCCTGGAATACGGCGGGCGCATCGGCCGGTGCGGCTTCACGCGTGATGCCCTTGGCTTCGCGCACTTCCAGGTCCAGGGCGTCCGCGGCCGGCTGCAGGCTGTCGGGCGTGTCGTAGACGAGACGGGTCATCTGGCCTGCGGCTTCGCCGAAGCGTTCGCTTGCCTGCTGCAGGCGGATTTCCTGCAGCAGACGGTCGCGCACCTCGGCCAGGGGCGGCGCACTGCCCTCGACGACGCGATCGGCCTTGATGAGGTGCAGGCCGAAGTCGGTCTGCACGATGTCCGAGATCTGGCCTTCGTCCAGGGTGAACGCGGCCTCTTCGAAGGCGGGCACCATGGCGCCACGGCTGATCTGGCCGAGGGAACCCCCGTTGTCGGCGGTGCCGGTGTCGTCGGACTCGGCGCGGGCCACCTCGGCAAAGCTCGCCGGGTTCTCGCGGACCTTGGCGAGCAAGGCTTCGGCCTGTTCGCGCGCGGCGGCCAGGGCATCCGCACCCGTGCCTTCCGGCACGATCAGGATGTGGCTGACCTCGCGGATCTCGGGCGTGGCAAAGCGTGCCCGGTTCTCGTCGTAGTAGCCCTGAAGTTCGGCGTCCGTCACGTTGACGTCGCGAACCACGGTGTCGCTGTTCAGTTCGAGGTATTGCGCATCGATGCTTTCGGGCACCGTGAAGGCTTCGGGATTGGCCTCGTAGTATGTCTGGATCTCGGCTTCGGTGACCTCGGCGGGTGCCAGGCGGTCCTGCACGCCGAAGGTGCGCAGGCGCACCGCGTGTTCCTGGCGCATGCCGGCCAGCAAGGCCGCCACCAGGGTTTCGGAGGCGACGCCCGAGCCCACGACCGGCTGCAGCACCTGCTGGCGCGCCAGTTCGTAGCGCATGCCGGCCTCGTATTGCGCGGGGTTCATGCCCTGCATCGTCAGCATCTGCTGGTACAGCGCCGGGTCGAAGCGGCCGTCGCGGCGCAGCGCCGGATGCTGGGCGATCGCCTGCTGCAGCGCGGTGTCGGACACGGCATAGCGGCCATCGGCCACGGCGGCTGCGATGACGCGATCGGCGATCAGGCTTTCCAGCGTGGCTTCGCGGCGGGCCCGCGAGTCCATCAGGACGGCGTCGAAGTTGGCGGCCTGCTGGCGACGTGCGGCGTCGAGCTCGGCGCGACGCGCGGCTTCGTATTCCTGCACCGTGATGGCGTCGCCGTTCACGCGCGCCATGGCGCGGTCACCGTCGACGAAACGCGAATAGCCTTCGATGCCGAACAGCACGAAAGACGGCAGGATGAGGATCAGCACCAGCAGCAGCATCCACCGCTTGTGATTTCGTACCAGATCGAACATGGGCCGGCTCTCCCCTTGTGGTGGCGCATCCGGGGCGCTCACCGACGACATCGTTGAAAAATGGCTCGCGCGCGAAGGCGAGAGCCGAGTGCTCCCCATGGAGCAGTCCTGCCTTGGGAGTGCCCGGCGACAGGAAAGATCCCGTGCGAGGTTCCTGCGAGGCAACTCGCTTCGCGGCGGCCCATCGTCAAAAAAGGCGAACCGAGATTCGCCTTTTTCAATGGGGTATGCCTTGGGACGCTCTGGCCGACAGCGCCAGATGCCGCGCGATGGTGGTGGGTGCTGAGGGGTTCGAACCCCCGACCTACGCCTTGTAAGGGCGCCGCTCTACCAGCTGAGCTAAGCACCCATCGCGACAGACTGCCCTTGCAGCGGCATGACCTGCCCCGGCAGCGAGTCGGGCATTGTACCCGAACTGCGCGTCACGCCCGGGCCACGCCGGGCATGCATGACGATCAGTTGATCGCGTCCTTCAGGGCCTTGCCCGGACGGAACTTCGGCACCTTGGCCTTCTTGATCTTGATGGCTTCGCCCGTGCGCGGGTTGCGGCCGGTGCGCGCAGCGCGGGTGGTCACGGCAAACGTGCCAAAGCCCACGAGCGTGACCGTGCGGCCCTTCTTGAGCGTTGCCTTGACAGCGCCGATCACCGCATCCAGCGAACGGCCGGCGGCCGCTTTGGAGATGTCGGCCTGGCTGGCGATATGTTCGATGAGTTCGGACTTGTTCATAAACCCTCACGAGGTGTGTGTGGAAAACGTGGGTTGGCGCCACCGTCCCGTCGCAAGCTTGCGGCGGAAAGCGCGTATTCAAGCATCGCGCTGGAATCGCTGTCAAGTGGATCACGCCGAAAGCCGCATGAACATTGACGCTGCGGCAAACCCGCAACGATCCGCGCGGCCGTCAGTGAAGGTATCCGGCGGGGACATCGGACACGGCGCCGGCCCGCCGCGACTGCACGAAGGCCAGCACGCGCGGATCCGTGATGAAGCTTGCGGCCGAGGTACCGGTGAGCAGCTGCTCGGGCGCCATCGGGCGCGCGACGACGAAGCCCTGCACGTAGTCCACGCCGATCGCCGCCAGCGCGGCCAGTGTGTCGTAGTCCTCGACCCATTCGGCGATGCTGCGCATGCCCAGGTTGCGGGCGAGCTCGACGATGGCCTCGAGGATCGCGAGGTTGGCCGGGTGGGACTGCATGCTCTGGATGAAGGCGCCATCGATCTTGAGCGCATGCGCCGAGAACTCCTTCAGGTAGGTGAACGAGGTATACCCCGCACCGAAGTCGTCCAGGGCGATGCGCGCGCCAAAGCGCTGCAGCTGCTCGATGAAGCGCCGCGAGTTCTCGATGTCGTGCAGCGCCACGCTCTCCGTGATCTCGATGCACAGGAAGCGCACGACGCTGGGATAGCGCTCCAGGATGCGGTAGGTGTCCGCCATGAAGGATTCGTCGTTGATCGATGCGCCGCTCAGGTTCACGCACACGAAGCGCGTATTGGGCAGCGACGTATGGTGCTCGACGAGCCAGGTCAGCGTGGTCTCGAGCACCCACTTGTCCAGGTCGCCGATCGTGCCGTTGGCCTCGGCCGCGGCGATCACGCGGCCAGCGGGCAACAGCCCGCCCTCGGGGCCGCGCATGCGCAACAGGACCTCGAAATCCAGGGCGGACTCGGGGGCCTGCAGGGACATGATGGGCTGCATGGCCAGCATCAGCCCGGCTGGCGAGAAGCTGCTGCCCAGCGCTTCGATGAGCTGCAGTTCCTCGATGCGCGCCTGGAAGGCCGGGTCGTCGCGCTCGTACACGACCACGTGGCCGTGCGTGCCGCGCTTGGCCTCGCGACAGGCGCGATCGGCCGCCGAGATCGCGTCCTGGGCACGCATGCCGTGCGCCACTTCGATCAGGCCGATCGAGGTCTTCACCTGGAAGGCGCGCCGGCGCAGGCGGTAAGGCGCATTGCAGACTTCCTCGAAGACCCGGCGCGCCAGCGCAATCGCCTTGGGCATCGATGTGCGCCGCAGCACGAGGATGAACTCGTCGCCGCCCACGCGGCCCATGTGCTGGCCCGGCCCGAGCAGCACCTGCACGCGTTGGCACACCTGCTTGAGGACCTCGTCGCCCGCCTGGTGCCCGTACAGGTCGTTGATGAGCTTGAAGCGATCCAGGTCCAGGTAGGCCAGCGCCAGCGGCGCCTCGCGCTCGATATGGCGGATGGCCGCATCGAGCTTGCCTTCGATGCCGCGCCGGTTGAAGACGCCCGTGAGGGAGTCGTTGTGCGCGATGTAGCGCAGCCTCTCGGTGGCCTCGCGCCGGTCCGTGATGTCCTGCAGCGAGCCTTCGATCTGCGACTGGGCCTGGGCTGCGCGCACCAGATACCAGCGCACCTGGCCATCCGCGCGCTCCGCCCCGCGGATCTCGGCCTCGTTGCCATGGCGCACGATGTCGTGCAGATGCGGCCAGGCGCCCGGCTCGAACAGCGACGCCCAGCGCACGCCGGTGGCCTGCGGATCGCGCACGCCCAGCAGATGCTGCAACGCGGCATTGCAGCGCACGAAACGGCCTTCGGCATCCAGCGTGAAGAGCCCGACCGGTGTGGTCTCGTAGGTGCGGTGCAGCGCGGCCTGCGCATCCAGGCGCTCCTGGCGCTCCAGCCGGATCTGCTCGGCAAAGGCGAAGGCCGCGACCAGGCTCGCGGCCAGCGCTGCCGTCACGCTGTTCAACACGCCCAGGACGAGCCGGAAGCCGAACGCGGCCGCGATGACTTCGGACAGCGTGGAGAAGAACACGATGCCCAGCGCCACCGAATACCAGACGGCGATGCGCGAGCGCGTGATGACGGCGATGCGCACCAGAAAGAAGGTCACGACCACGATGCTGAAGCTGACGATGACCCACATCACCGGCAGGAAACTGGAGAAGTCCAGCACCAGCGCCAGCACGAGCAGCAGCCAGCCGGCACGCGAGGCGAGGCGGAACAGCCAGGCATAGCCCACGCGCGAGAGTTCGGTGCGCAGGAATTGGCCGAACAATGTGTAGGTGATGATGTAGTACGCGGCGATCGTGATCTGCCGCACCGAGTCCATCCATTCCGCCGGGATGGTCCGGGTCAGCCACTGGGTGTCGAAACCCATGCTGATGCCACCCAGCCGCAGGTTGCCGACCAGCCACACCGCAAACAGGACATAACGGGATTCGCGCGTGATGAACGCGGTCATCAGGGTCAGGGCCGCCAGCGTCAGCAAGCCGCCCTCCAGCACGCCCGTGGCATGCTCGAAGGCATTCGCGGAGCGATCCAGGGCGGGCTCGGGCCAGGCCTTCACGGTCAGGCGCGCGGGACCCGCGAAGCTCGCGCGACACAGCAGCCGCTCGGGGGCGTCCGCATCCTCCAGCGCCAGGGAAAAGCCCGCCTTGACCCGGGCCATCAGGCCTTCTTCACGTTCGTGGTTGGCGGACCCCAGCGGTCGCCCGTCGTCCGCATCCCAGCACGCGATCTGGCGCGCATGGCGCGACGGGAACTCGATGACGCCGGTCTGGGCGATGATCGACGGCACGCCGAACACGAACCATTGCGGCGTTTCGGACAGGTGCAGGTCGAGATAATCCCTGACGGGGGCATCCCGCAGGGCGTTCAGTGCGGCGGCCGGCGTGGTGACGCCGGCCGCCTCGGGCGTGGCCTGAAAGGACACTCCCACCTCCTGGCCTCGCTGTCCATAGACACTTGGCTGAAGCGCAAACACAAACACCGAGAACGCCAGAACGGCTATCGGCACCAGATAGTAGGAAAACTTCGCCGATAGCCAATCGAGCGCTGCGCCGGGCCGAGGCTCCGACCTGCTGCGCTCCGGGTTAGGGTCCTGCATGTGCGCCTGCCTTGGGTCCGGCCTCCAGACCGCGCGATGAACGCGGTCTGGCGACACTTAGGATCGCGATGCGGCGAGTTCTTCCATCTCAGGTTGAAGCATGCCAAGCGAGGGGTCCATCTTAATCAAATCTCCCCCCAGGAGGATATCGGGATGACGCGTGCGAAACACAAAGTTATACAAAGGATGTCGATTTTCACGCCACCGACGTTCCGCCGTTGCCACCTCGAAGGCCAGCACGCGATGCAGGATGTTGCCCGCATGGCGCATGGGTTGGAATCCGATGTCCGGAAAGACGTCGGTGAAGAGCAGGCCCTCATATTGGCGATCCAGCGGCGAACGTCCGGCAATCACCATCCAATCCACGCCCGACTGCACGCAAAACAGGAAGTACGCCTTGAAGAGCACGGTCTTGGCGAGCCTGCCGACGTGCCCGACGGACACGCCAAGCCGAGTCGCCTCGGCCAGCACCTGACCCTGATTGAGCCAGTCAGGTAACGTGACGGACTGCTCCAGCCACAAGGGCCCGAAGCGATTGGTCTGCACGCGCATCGTGCCCAGCGAGGCACCGTCGAGCTTGGACTCGACGAACAGCACCACGCTGCCGGGATCGCTGTCGTGGGCCTCTGCCTTGTCGAGCTGGCGAGCGACCTCCGGCACATGACGCCCGTAGGCCGCCTGCCGCAAGGCGAGCACGCGACCCAGGGTTCCCGGATCCCCCACGACCCGGACCGTGAAGGGCAATGCCTCCACGGTCTGCTCGGTGGGGGGCAACAGCCCGGCGCGGCGTTCGAACTCGGTTTGTTCCGACATAATTTCCTCTCGATTGAATGACCACACCGTTGTGACAATCACAACGGCACGAGGAGATTCGCACGTCTAGGAGAGGAAATTGCGGTCGTTGCAACCGCCGGGGTGTCGCGAGGAAAGGCTCAGTCTGGCTGGCCAGATCCGGTGACTGCGCGACCCAGGCGGTCACGCACGCCGGCCCAGGCATCGGCCTCGGGCGGCGCCTGAACGAGCAGGCAGTCGAATCCACCGCCATCCAGTTCACGCAGCACGGCGTACAAGGCATGCGCCACGTCGGCCGCCGAGGCGGGCTGGGCCCGCCAGCTGGCTTGCGGCAAACCGTCAGGTCGCTCGGCGGACCAGACGCCCACGCGCACACCCGCCTGCACGAGGCGCGCCGTGTCCTCGGCCAGCGTGGCCGCCGGAGCAAGGCGCAGACGCGTGCGCGGCGCGTAATGCGCGGCCAGCGCACCGGACACCCGGGGCGCCGGCTGCTCGGGCGCCCTGCCCTGCTCAGGCGCGGCGGTAGGCGCGGCGCCAGCGAGCGACCCATCGGGCAGCCAGACGTCCTGCCCCATGACCGCGGCGAGCTCGCCGGGCTGGATGTGGCCGGGGCGCAACAGGACCGGCCGATCGCGCGACAGGTCAAGAATGGTGGATTCGATGCCGATGGCGCAGGCGCCGCCATCCAGGATCACCGGCACGCCCTCGCCGAACTCGTCGGCAACGTGCCGGGCCTGCGTCGGACTGATGCGGCCGAACCGGTTGGCCGATGGTGCGGCGACGGCACCACTGCCGCCCGCTTCGCGAAAGGCGCGCAGCAAGGCCACCGCCACCGGGTGGGCGGGGCACCGCAGGCCCACGGTGTCCTGTCCGCCGGTCAGCGCATCGGACACGCCGGGCGCACGCGGCAGGATCAGGGTCAGCGGACCGGGCCAGAAGCGCGCGGTCAGGGCCTGCGCGGACGCGGGCACCTGGGCGGCCCACCGGGTGAGGTCCGCATCGGGCAGCACGTGCACGATGACGGGATGGTCGCTGGGCCGGCCCTTCGCGGCAAAGATGGCCGCCACCGCCGCCGGCGAGGCCGCGTCGGCGGCCAGCCCATAGACCGTCTCGGTCGGCATGCCGACCAGCTCGCCTTGCACCAGCAGGCGGGCAGCCAGGGCCAGCGCGTCGGCATCGGGGGGCAGGATCATGGCGAGGGGCTCCAGCAGGCTATCGGACTCAGGCAGGCAGCTCGGCCACATCGATGCCCAGCGCGGCGCCGACCTCGCGGGCCGCCGACCAGGCCGCCTGCCAGGACGATGCGACACAGGTGATGTGGCCCATCTTGCGCCCGACACGCGGCTCGCGCTTGCCATACAGATGCAGGCAGGCGCCGGGCACGCGCGCCACCGCGGCCCAGTCCGGCTCGCGGCGCTGGCCGTCGGCGAACCAGACATCGCCCAGCACGTTGAGCATGACCGAGGGCGCCAGGGCCTGCGTCGCGCCCAGCGGCAGGCCTGCCAGCACGCGCGCCTGCTGGGCGAACTGGCTGCTCGGGCAGGCCTCGATCGTGTAGTGGCCGCTGTTGTGCGGGCGCGGCGCCATCTCGTTCACCACGAGGCTGCCGTCGGTCAGCACGAAGAACTCCACGCACAGCACGCCGTGGTAGTCCAGGCCCAGCGAGATGGCCTGGCCGATGCGGGCGATCTCGCTGGCCAGCGCGTCGGGCAGCGCCGGGGCGGGCGCGCACGACACGGCCAGGATGCCGCCCCGATGCTCGTTGCGCGAGACCGGAAATGCCATGGTCTGGCCGTCGAACCCGCGCGCCACCACCACCGAGACCTCGTAGGCCAGTGCGAGCCGCGCCTCGAGGACGCATGGCGCGCCACCGAATCCTGCGAAGGCGGCACGGGCTTCGTCCAGGCTGCCGACCACGGCCTGGCCCTTGCCGTCATACCCCAGACGCGCCAGCTTCAGGATGCCCGGAAAGAGCGCAGCAGGCGCGGCGTCGAGGTCACCGGCCTGGCGAACGGCCAGGTGCGGCGCGACCGGCACGCCCAGCGAGGCGATGAACGCCTTTTCCGCCACGCGATCCTGCGTGACGGCAACCGCATCGCCCGCCGGGCCGACCCGGCAGCCCGCCTGCGCCAGCCGGCGCAGGCTGTCGGCCGGCACGTTCTCGAATTCGGTCGTCACGGCATCGCACAGCTCGGCGAGCGCATCAAGCGCCGCGGCGTCGTCATACGCGGCGCGCAGGTGACGGTCGGCCACGGCGCCCGCCGGGCTGTCCGGATCCGGGTCCAGGACGGCGACCCGGTAACCGAGGGTCTGCGCCGCATGGCAGAACATGCGGCCCAGCTGGCCGCCGCCAAGAATGCCCAGCCAGCTGCCCGGCGCGATCAACGAAGACTGGCTCATTGCGGCGGCACCACCATGGCGCGGGCGACATCCGTCTGGCGCGCCCGGTAGGCGTCCAGGCGCTCGGCCAGTGCCGCATCGGTCGTGGCCAGGGTGGCCACCGCGTGCAGGGCCGCATTGGCGGCGCCGGCCTCGCCGATGGCGAACGTGGCGACCGGCACGCCCTTGGGCATCTGCACGATCGACAGCAGCGAATCCTCGCCGCGCAGATAGCGCGAGGGCACCGGCACGCCAAACACGGGCACCGGCGTCAGGGCGGCAAGCATGCCGGGCAGATGGGCCGCGCCCCCCGCTCCGGCGATGATGCCGCGCAGGCCGCGGGCACGGGCCTGGCCGCCGTAATCCACCATGTCCAGCGGCATGCGGTGGGCCGAGACCACACGGCATTCATACGGCACGTCGAATTCGGCGAGGACGGCGACGGCATGCTGCATGACGTCCCAGTCACTGGCCGACCCCATCACGACACCGATGACCGGCGTGGCGCTAGCGTTTTCCATGGCTGACTCTGTAGGGAAAGATCGGGCGTGGGGCGGGCCGCACGCGAAGACCGACATTTTACCCAAGCCCACGGTATGCTTTCAGGCCCGGGTCGCCCCGGCTGCCGGCCCCGCGCCGCGCGGCCGTGACGCGCCCCTTCAACGCTTTGGAAGACACGATGGACATTACCCTGGAGAACTTCGAGACCGAGGTGCTGCGCGCCTCGACGCAACTGCCGGTCGTCCTGCAGTTCTGGGCCCCGTGGTCCGAGCCCTGCAAGACGCTGGGCGCGCAGCTCGAAGCCCTGGAAACCGAGTACGCCGGCCGCTTTCGCCTGGCCCGTCTCAACGTCGAGGACAACCCCGAGATCACCACGCACTTCCAGGTGCGCAGCATCCCGTTCGTGGTCGCCTTCGTGAACGGCCAGCCGGCCGAGCACTTCATGGGCATGTTGGCCGACGACGCGCTGCGTGCCTTCCTGGATCGCTTCGTGCCGCCGGGCGAGGACCTGCCGGACGACGAACCCGCGCCGGAACCCGAGATTCCGCAACCGGATCCCGCCACGCCGCGCGAACTGGAAATAGCCGAGCGCGTGGCCGCCAACCCCGGCGACCTCGCCGCGCGCCTTGCCCTGGCAGAACTGCGCATCGAGCGCAGCGCCTGGGAGCTCGCCATGGACGAACTGCTGGAGATCGTGGCGCGCGACCGCACCTTCCAGGACGACATCGGCCGCAAGACGCTGCTTGGCGTCTTCGAGAAGGCGGCGGACCAGCCCGCCGTGGTGTCCGCCTACCGCCGTCGCCTGTCCACGCTGCTGTTCTGAGCGGCGCGGGGGTCGCGCCGAACCGCGGGACGCACAGGCCCTCGCGCCTGACGCGCGCCAGCGCCGCTCAGTCGGCCTGCGGTGCCTGGGTGAGGCGCTGCAGGGCCTCGCGGTACTTGGCGGCGGTGCGCTCCAGCACGTCCTTGGGCAGGCGCGGCGCGGGGGCGGTCTTGTCCCACGGCTGGGTCTCGAGCCAGTCGCGCACGAACTGCTTGTCGAACGAGGGCGGGCTGGACCCCTCGCGATAGCTGTCGGCGGGCCAGAACCGCGACGAATCGGGCGTCAGCACTTCGTCCATCAGGTGCAACGTGCCTTGGTCATCCAGACCGAACTCGAACTTGGTGTCGGCGATGATGATACCGCGCTCGGCCGCGTAGGCCGAGGCCTCCGCGTACAGCGCCAGCGACACGTCGCGCAGACGCGCGGCGAGCTCGGCGCCGATGCTCTCTTCCACCTGCGCGAAACTGACATTCTCGTCGTGCGCGCCGATCTCGGCCTTGGCCGCCGGCGTGAAGATGGGCTGGGGCAGGCGTTGGGCCTGCACCAGGCCGGCCGGCAGCGTGATGCCGCAGACCGCGCCCGTGTCCTGGTAGTCCTTCCAGCCCGAACCGATCAGGTAGCCGCGCACCACGGCCTCGACCAGGATCGGCTTCAGGCGCTTGACCACCACCGCGCGGCCCACTACCTGGTCGCGCTCTTGCGGCGTGACCACGTCCACGGCCTCGACACCCGTCGAGTGCGTGGGCACCACATGGGCCAGGCGATCGAGCCAGAAGTCCGTCAGTGCGGTCAGCACCGCACCCTTGCCGGGGATGGGGTCATCCAGGATGACGTCAAAGGCGGACAGGCGATCGGTGGTGACGATGAGCAGCTGGTCTTCGCCCACCGCATACATGTCGCGGACCTTGCCGCGGGCAAGCAGCGGCAGGGAAGCGATGCGCGATTCGTACATGGGTTCACTCATAAGGGCCTCGATGGCGTGGGCCGGGCACAGGCGAGCCGGCCTGCACCGGGTTGTGCGGTGCGCTGCATCGTGCGATGGCGCATGGCGTCCGCCGGGTGGGTCGTACCGCATGCCCGGGCGGGCGAACGGCCGTGATTTTACGGGCATTCTCGCACCCTCGCGCGGCCCGGCCCCGGCGGGCCCGTCGTGCCGGGCGCCCTGCCCTGCGCGCCAAGTCCGCCGCCGTGCTTTCATTCGGGCACACTTGCTGCTGTCTTGGCCTCCGCGAGGCCGCTATCATGCTGCAAGCGCCCCGTACCAGGAGACCCCATGGCTGTATGGATCCCGGCCGCCAAGTTGATACTGCCCCATGTGGCGAACATCGTCGGCGCTGCCATTCCCGCATTCACCCGCCGACGCCCGGCCGACGGCGAGGTCACCACGGCCGAGCTGCAACAGCAGATCACCGAGCTGCAGGCCGCGTCCACCGCGAACGCCGAGCGCATCCGCGAACTGGCCGAGCAGCTGCGCGAGACGCTCGAAGCGCTCAATGCCAGCGCAATGTCCGCGCAGCAGCAGGTGCGACGTGCCCATTCGCTGGCCCTCATCGGCTTTGGCACGGCGCTGTTCGCGGCGGTCTTCGCCCTTTTCGCTTTCTTCAGCGCCTGATGGCGCGCCCCGGAGTGTCGCGCATGTCCTCTGCACGTCTTGCCTTTGCTGCCCTGCTGCTTTCCCCGTTGGCCGTGCTGGCCGCGGGCAAGGCCGTCATCCAGGGTGGCGACAACACGTTCATCGTCGAATTCGACGGGCCCCAGCTTCGCCTGCAGGACGAGCGTCGCCCCGGCATCCATCTGGTATCGCGCCAGGGCCAGGTCCACGCCGTCACCTCGGCGGCGGGCCAGCCCATCGTCGTGTCCGGCGGCGCCGTGGCCGGGCTGCTGCAGGCACGCGGCGGCAGTCGCGGGCAGTTCGCCACGGGCAATGAAGACATCCAGCGCGTCGTCTCGCTGACCGATACGGGTCGTGCCGAAACCGTGGGCGGCGTGCGTGGCACCGTGCAACGCCTGGTCTACGTCGACCGCGCGGGACGCGAGCGCACCGAGGACGTCGTCCTGACCAAGGATCCGGATGTCGCCGAACTGACCAGCCGCTTCGGCCAGGCCGTGCTTGCCTTCCAGCAGAGCAGCGGCGTGGACAATGCGGGCGGCCAGGATCTGATGCGCATGCTGGACCAGCGCGGCCTCGGCCTGCTGCGCTTCGGCAAGCACTATCAGCTGGCGAGCTTCGATCGCACGCGCCCGGACGCCTCGCGCTTTGCGCTGCCGGCCTCCTCGGGTCTGGGCGGCCTCGAGCAACTGATTCCCGGCATCACCGGACGGCGCTGATCGCGCCCTTGTCGGCGGGGCCGGCTGACCGGGCACGCAGCCCACGGCCCTGCGGGCGGGGCTCATGGCGCGGCCCCGCCTGACTGGCGGGCCAGCTCACGCACCACCTTGCGGACATAGCTGGCCTGACGCTCGGGCGAGCGCGCATTGTAGGCACCGACGGCGCGCCACACGGGCCCATGGCGGCGGATGTTGCCCGCCAGGATCCATGCCCCCACATAGGCGGACACGCAAGGCTCGCGAAGGCGCCGCGCATCGATGCCAAAGCGCGCCAGCCGGGGTAGCCAGCGGCTGTTGACCTGCATCAGCCCGATATCGTGCGAGCCGTCCCGATTGGGCGCACCGATGGCCGTGGCATCGAACCCCGACTCGACCGCGGCGATCGCGCGCAGCAGGCGCGGATCGACCCGATGGTGCCGGGCAGCCGCGTCCAGGCAGGCTGCGATCGGCCCCGGCGGCGCTGCGCTCGCCGCCGACGCGCTCAGGCTGATGGCGATCACCGCGCAGCCCCTTTGCCACCGTCCTGGCGGCAGGCAGGTGCGGAACATTCGATGCCACTGGGCATGACGTTCGGGCAGTGCCACCAACACGTCGCGCGCGTGCGCGCGCCACCTGCTACGCATCCGTCCGACCGGATCGATGCCCGCTGCTGCCGCGGCTTCACTCATCGCCATGTCGGCATCCCACGATGACGTAGCCGCGCGCACCCTCGCCGGCCGAGCCCAGGTCCAGGCGCCCCTGCGACACACGGGGGCCTGGCTGGGCCACGCGCAGCCAGCTGTCGCCGGTACTGCGCAACTGACCCGAGAGGCTGCCGCTGACCGACACCGATCCGCTCTGGCTGACAGCGCCGGCTCCCACCACCTGTCCCGTGAGGTTGCCCCGTACGCCGATGTCCTGTCCGCCGACCCGCACATCGAGCGCATCCAGACCCACGCGGGTGAAGGCCTGCAGGGGCGGCGGGCACGTGGCGAGCGGCACCGCCGCGCCATGCGGCAGGCTGCCCTGCATCGACGTCACCACATAGCGGTTCAGCGCAAACCAGATGCCGGTCGTGCAGACCACCAGGCTGCCGTTGGCCGCTCGCGCATGCAGGCCCTCGCGGGCGCAGGCCTGCCCAGGCTGAACGGCGGTGTCAAAGCGCACGCCCTGGGCCGTGGCGATGCTGCCGCCGACGGTGAGGTCATGGCGCAGACGCACGGGCCGGGTGTCGCCGTGCCGCACGAACTGTCCGAACGGCGTGGCATCCAGGCTCGCCGCCACCGCAACGATGCCCGTGCGGGCCCCCATGGGGTTGGCCGCATCCAGGACGGCGCCCCGCAATCGGTGCGGCGCGCCGGGCGGGGCGTGCGCACCGAACCCCTCGGTGGCCATCAGGATCTGTCCGACCAGGGCCACGCTGTAACCCTCGGCGGACGTGCGCTGGATGGGGTCGCGTGTGTACACCATCGCCTGCGGCCGGCAGTCCTGACCAGGG